>Ga0182739_1000063_pt1 | contig 234941 bp, 213 predicted proteins | sample eDN5th30CBELigBY_FD_128873 | JGI IMG/M metagenome (GOLD analysis project Ga0182739, IMG submission 128873) | Enriched backyard soil microbial communities from Emeryville, California, USA - eDNA 5th pass 30_C BE-Lig BY (version 2) (version 2) | ecosystem: Environmental > Terrestrial > Soil >... | reverse complement strand
GGGGCCGGACGCGGCGACTTTCGGGGCCGAGCGAGCCGTCGGCGAACGCAGCCCGAAGGGGCGGAGGAGCCAGGCGCAGCGGTGTTCGGCGCGCAGGGCGCCGAACCGGCCACGAGGAGCAAGACCGGCTCCCGCCACCCGGCACGCGTCAGAGAATACCCTGGACGAACCTTGCCCAGTTCCACAACCCTGCACGAACCTTGCCCGGCTCTACAAAATATCGCAGCAGCAGAACCAACAAGCACGTAAGCACCTGAACTGAAAATGCTCTAGCCAGGCTGTCGCGGCGCGGCTTCCGTTACATCAAGGCAGCGCTTTCAGTATGGCCAGCGTCTCGGCGTCCGGATTGCCGTCGTAGAGCGCTGGACGGTAGTGCATCTGGAAGGCGGCGATCACGTTCCGGGTGGCCTTGTCCAGCGTCCCGCTGTAGGGGACGTCGTAGCCCGCGCGGCGCAATTCCTTCTGCACCCACGCCACGTCGGGCAGGCCCTTCCATTGGAATTCTTCCCGGTAGGCCCGCATCAGGGTTTCGTCGTACCAGCGCCCCAGGCCTTGCCGGGCCAGTTCCCGCCAGGGGAACAGCGGGCCCGGATCTATCTTGCGTTGCGGGGCAATGTCGCTGTGGCCGACGATATTGGGCGCCTTGATCTGGTGGCGGGCGACGATGTCTTTCAGCAGCAAGACCAGGACGCGCATCTGCTCCGGCTTGTAGGGTTCCCACTCGTCGCCCTGCCTGCCCTGGTTGACGATCTCGATTCCGATGGAGCCGCTGTTCATGTCGGTGCGCCCATACCATTGGCTGACGCCCGCGTGCCAGGCGCGGCGGCTTTCGTCGACCAACTGATAGACATGGGGCCGGGGCTCGTCGGTGATCAGGTAATGGCTGCTGACATTGCGTTGGGACAGTATCTTCAGCGATGCTTCATTGCCGGCCGAGGTGTAGTGCAGCACCACGAACTCCACCCGGCTGTTCTGGCTCTGCGCCTGTATGCTGCGATCGATATCCAGCCCTCCGGGCCGGGTGGACGAACAGGCGGCCAGGGCAGCCAGCGCCAGGCAGGCCGCCAGTCGCGCCGCGTGCCGCAGCGCCCGGCCGGCGCCCGCCGAGCGTCCGGGGCGGGCGAACATGGACGTGGTCATTGGATGATCCTTCCGTATTCAGTTCTGGCGCCCGGCCAGGAACAGGAAGATGGTGGGCTTGCGCGCCAGATCGGGCGCCGCCGCCTTCTTCCATTGGGCAATGCTGCAGGTGCGTATCCATTCGTCGCCGGTCGTCAGCGATCGGGCGATGCAAAGCCTTGTCGTATCGTTCAGCGCCTGTTTCAGGGTCTGGAACATGGCTTCGTTGCGATAAGGGGTTTCGATCAGGATCTGGGTCTGGTCCTGCTTGCGCGAAATGCTTTCCCAGGCCTTCAGTTGCCTGGCGCGTTCGGAGGGGTCCACGGGCGCATAGCCATGGAAGGCGAAGCGCTGGCCGTCCAGCCCGCTGGCCATCAGGCTGAGCAGGATGGACGACGGGCCCACCCAGGGTGCGACGCGTATGCCCATGGCATGGGCCAGGGCCACGACGCGGGCGCCGGGGTCGGCCACGGCGGGGCAGCCGGCTTCGGACACCAGGCCTATTTCGCCGCCTGCCAGCAGGGGCTGGAGCCAGGCCTTCATTTGCTGCGCATCCACTTTGCCGTCCAGTGTGTGGATGGTGATGTCCTGCAGCGGTCCGGCCGTGCCGACCAGCTTCAGGAAGGCGCGGGCCGTCTTGGCGTTCTCGGCGATATAGGTGGTCAGGCGTCCGGCAAGCTCCTGGACGGCCTGCGGAAGCCAGGCGGAGGGTGGTGCCTCGCCCATGCCCACGGGTATCAAATGCAATGTTCCAACTGTTTTCACATGTACTCCGGATTCTCTTTGCCTTGCGGCATATGTGCCCCGCGCCGCCGCGCAGGCATGCCCGCTACGCCTGCGCCAGGGGGTCGATGCCGAATGCGCGCAGCATGCGGGCCAGGGCGATGAGCGGCAGGCCGATGATGGCGGTGGGGTCGTCGCTGCGCATGCTGTCCATCAGGGCGATGCCCAGGCCCTCGGCCTTGGCGCTGCCGGCCGTGTCGTAGGGCTGTTCGCGGTGCAGATAGCGGGTGATCTCCTCGTCGGTCAGCGTGCGGAAACGGCAAAACGTAATGATATCGTCGGTCAGGTAGCGGCGTCCGTCGCTGACGCACAGGGCGCTGTGGAATTCCACCGTCCGGCCGCTGAGCTGCAAAAGCTGTTGCCGGGCGCGTTCGAACGAGCCCGGCTTGCCGATGGGCGAGCCGTCGACGGTCGCCACCTGGTCGGAGCCGATGACCACCGCCCCGGGCTGCGCCTGGACAACGGCCTGGGCCTTGGCCATGGACAGGCGCAGGGCCAGCTGCGCCGGGGTTTCGCCATGCATGGGACTTTCGTCGATGTCGGGCGATATGGTCGTAAAGGGAATGCACAGGCGTTCAAGCATTTCCTTGCGATAGCGCGAGCTTGAGGCTAGGATGAGACGCATAAGGGGTTTTGGGTCGGTTTGGTTTGACTGTAAATGACTGAACACGTTATTATCTAATGTTTTCTTTGTGCACGAAAGGCGCCTTGCACGGCCTTGGCCTCGTAAGGGTGCGGCAGTGTGCGGATGCAAGCGGGTGCTTGGCAAAGAAAGGCACCTGGCGGGACGAATCTGGGACGAATCGTGGAAAAGCAAGCTTCGGGCGGGTACGAGCCCTATATCGACACGTTCGAGCTTACACGTCTTGGCCAAGAGGTTTCCGGCCAGGCGCCTATTGCCCGGTTCGGGCGCCTTATCGGCGACTTGCCCGGGCAAGAGGACACCGTGGTGTCCTGGTCGTTGCGGGGCATGCAGGATGCGCGGGGCCGGCATTTTTTGCAGGTTCACATAAAGGCGGCGCCCACGCTGGAATGCCAGCGCTGCCTGAAGCCTTTCCAGTGGCCGGTCGATTCCACCAATCGCCTGCAGGTGGTGAAGTCCCAGGCCGCCCTGGAGGCCGAGGACGTCCTGGACGCCGAATCCGACGATATCATTGAACGTATCGTCGGATCCCGGCGCCTCGATGTCCTGGAACTGGTCGAGGATGAGCTCATCCTGGGCCTGCCCTATGTGCCCATGCACGAAGTTTGTCCGTCGCCGGAGCCTCTTTCCCAGGAGCCCGACGCCGAAACAGCCAGGCCTTCGCCGTTCGCGGCTTTGAGCCAGCTTAAGAAAGATTGATTTAACGCATTTAACTTGCGGGACTATCGCTTACAATAGCGACCCGTTTTCAGGAGTCATCATGGCCGTTCAGCAAAACAAAAAGAGCCCGTCTAAACGCGGTATGCATCGTTCGCACGATTTCATTTCCGCGCCTCCCACGGCTGTAGAACCCACGACCGGTGAATTGCACCTGCGTCACCACATCAGCCCCAACGGCGTCTACCGCGGCCGCAAGGTACTCAAGTCCAAGAACGACGAGTAAGTCGGGCTTTTGCGATCTCGCTATAAACGCCATAGATTGCGCGCTTGATGCCGACAACTGAGATTCGGATTGCCATCGATTGCATGGGCGGTGATGTCGGCTTGCCGGTTACCGTCCCCGCCGCCTGTCAATTCGCCAAGCAGAATGCCGACACGCGTTTCCTGCTTGCGGGCGACGCGGACGCGATCGAGGCCCGCCTGCGCTCCCTGGGCGACCTGGGGCGCGACTGGTACGAAATCCTGCCTGCCTCCGAGATCGTCACCATGGACGACCCCGTCGAGGTCGCATTGCGGCGCAAGAAAGATTCATCGATGCGCGTTGCCGTGCAGGCCGTCAAGGACGGCCGCGCCGACGCCTGCATTTCCGCGGGCAACACCGGCGCCTGGATGGCGATTTCACGCTACATCCTGAAAACGCTGGACGGCATCGACCGGCCCGCCATCGCCACATCCATTCCGAACCAGAAGGGCGGGGCGACCACCATGCTGGACCTGGGCGCCAACGTCGATTGCTCGGCCGAGCATCTGCTGCAGTTCGCCATCATGGGGTCGGCGCTGGCCTCCGCGGTCGACCGCCGCCAGCAGCCCACCATCGGCCTGCTCAATATCGGCGAAGAAGTCATCAAGGGCAACGAGGTCGTCAAGCAGGCGGCCGAGCTCCTGCGCACCAGCGGCCTGAACTTCTACGGCAACGTCGAGGGCGACGACATCTGCAAAGGCACGGTCGACGTCATCGTCTGCGACGGCTTCGTCGGCAATGTGGTGCTCAAGTCCATCGAAGGGGTGGCGAAAATGGTCGCCACCATGATGCGGGCCGAATTCAAGCGCGATGCCTTGTCGATGGCGGCGGGAGTGCTGGCCACGCCGGTGCTGAACCGCCTGCGCGACCGGGTCGACAACCGCCGCTACAATGGCGCGGCACTGCTGGGTTTGCGGGGCATCGTCATCAAAAGCCACGGCTCGGCCGACGCCTACGCCTTTGGCTATGCGCTGCAAAGGGCGCGTGAAGCGGTGCATAATGGTCTGCTTGATGGTACAACCAACGCCATCGATCATCTTCGCCAGAGTTTGCAGGCCGCAGCGGCGCAATCGGCGAAGCTCTCCAACGATTTATCTGATCCTGCGCGCTAGCCGGGTATCTGGAAGCTACTATGCCTTATGCCAAGATAATAGGGTCGGGCGGATACTTGCCTCCCCGTATCGTGTCCAACGACGATCTTGCCGCCGACCTTGCCACGCGCCAGATCGAAACCTCCGATTCCTGGATCGTCGAGCGCACGGGCATACGGCAGCGCCATCTGGCCGACACCGGCACCACCACCAGCCAGCTGGCGGCGCGGGCGGCGCAGATCGCCCTGGACGACGCCGGCGTCGAAGCCGGCGAGATCGACCTGATCATCGTCGCCACCTCCACGCCCGATTTCGTCTTTCCCAGCACGGCTTGCCTGGTGCAGGCCAAGCTTGGCGCCAAAGGCGGGGCGGCGTTCGACGTGCAGGCAGTATGCAGCGGCTTCGTCTACGCCCTGGCCACCGCTGACGCCTTCATCCGCGCCGGGCGCGCGAAGACCGCGCTGGTCATCGGCGCCGAGGTGTTTTCCAGCATTCTCGACTGGAACGACCGCAGCACCTGCGTGCTGTTCGGCGACGGCGCCGGCGCCGTCGTCCTGAAGGCGTCCGACGAGCCCGGCATCATGGCCGCGCAATTGAATGCCGACGGCAGCCAGATGAAGATACTTTGCGCCGCGGGCAATGTGGCGCACGGCGAAGTGGTGGGCGATCCCTTCCTGCGCATGGACGGCCAGGCTGTATTCAAGCTGGCGGTCACCTCGCTCACCAAGTCGGCCATCGATGTCTGCGAACAGGCCGAAGTAAAGCTGGAAGACATCGATTGGCTGGTGCCGCACCAGGCCAATGTGCGCATCATCAATTTCCTGGGCCGGCGCCTGGGTATCCCGGACGAGAAGGTCGTCGTCACGGTCGACCGGCATGCCAATACCTCCGCCGCCAGCGTGCCGCTGGCATTCGACGTGGCTCGCCGCGACGGCCGCATCAAGGCCGGGGACTCCGTCCTGATGCAGGGCGTCGGCGGTGGCTTCACATGGGGTTCCGTGCTGGTGAAAATGTAAACACGCCACGGTTTGCGCCGCGCGCGGACCTTGCGGATTTGTTTCCCATCTACTTGTATCTGCTTTATGAAAATAGCTTTCGTCTTTCCCGGACAGGGATCGCAATCCATCGGCATGCTCGATGCCTGGGCGGGCAATGCCGCGGTCAACGAAGTGGTCGGTCGCGCATCGGCTGCGCTGGGGCAGGATCTGGCCGCGCTCGTTTCGGGCGGCCCCGCCGACGACCTGAATCTCACGACCAATACCCAGCCCGTCATGCTGACGGCGGGCGTGGCGGTCTACCGCGCCTGGCTCGATGCGGGCGGACGTCCGCCGGCGCTGGTCGCGGGCCATAGCCTGGGCGAGTACTCGGCCCTGGCGGCCGTCGGCGCGCTGTCGCTGGAGGATGCCGTGCGCCTGGTGCGCGTTCGCGCCGACGCCATGCAGGCCGCCGTGCCGGTCGGCGCGGGCGGGATGGCCGCCGTGCTGGGCCTGGACGACGATGTCGTCCGGGACGTATGCGCCAGGGCGGCGCAGGGCGAAGTCGTGGAAGCGGTCAATTTCAATGCCCCTGCGCAAGTCGTCATTGCCGGGCACAAGGCGGCGGTCGAGCGCGCCTGCGAACTGGCCAAGGCCGAGGGCGCCAAGCGCGCCCTGGTGCTGCCGGTGTCCGCACCCTTTCATTCCAGCCTGCTCAAGCCCGCCGCCCAAGTGCTGGAAGGCGCGCTGGCCGGCATCGAACTGGTCTCGCCGCAAGTGCCCCTGATCAACAACGTCGACGTCCAGGCGCCGTCGGAGCCGGCCGCCATCAAGGACGCGCTGGTGCGCCAGGCCTGGCACCCCGTGCGCTGGGTCGAAACGCTGCACGCCATGAAAGAGCAGGGCGTCACGCACGTGGTCGAATGCGGTCCGGGCAAGGTGCTGGCGGGCCTGACCAAACGCATAGACCGCGATCTGGTCGGATTGGCCATTACCGATCCGGCATCCCTGCACGCTGCATTAGAGACTCTACAAGGATAAAGACAATGCAAGACAAACCACTGGCGGGCAGGATTGCCCTGGTAACGGGCGCCACACGCGGCATCGGCAAGGCCATTGCGCTTGAACTGGCGGCGCAGGGCGCCACGGTGGTCGGCACGGCCACCTCCGAGTCCGGCGCGCAGGCGATCTCCGAAATGCTGGCCGCAAGCGGCGGCCGGGGCGTTGCGCTGGACGTGAACGACGCCCAGGCCTGCGACGACCTGGTGGCGGAACTGGGCAAGCAGGATGGCGGACCCCATATATTGGTCAACAATGCCGGCATCACGCGCGACAACCTGGCCATGCGCATGAAGGACGAGGACTGGGATGCGGTCATCGCCACCAATCTGTCCTCGGTGTTCCGCCTGTCGCGCGCCGTGACGCGCAACATGATGAAAGCCCGCTGGGGCCGCATCATCAATATCACGTCGGTGGTCGGCTCCAGCGGCAACCCGGGCCAGGCCAACTACGCCGCCGCGAAGGCCGGCGTGGCCGGCATGGCGAGGGCGCTGGCGCGCGAACTGGGCAGCCGCAACATCACGGTCAATTGCGTCGCGCCCGGCTTCATCGAAACCGACATGACGCGCGCGCTGAACGAATCGCAGACCGCCGCCATCCTCTCGCAGATACCGCTGGGCCGGCTGGGCGCGGCAGCCGAGATCGCGTCGGCCGTGGCCTTCCTGGCCGGGCCGCAGGCCGGCTACATCACCGGCACCACGCTGCACGTGAACGGTGGAATGTATATGTAATAAGCGGACAGGCCCCTCTCGTAGGGTAAAATCTGTCCAATCCAGAGGTGTTCCGCACAGAGACTTGCGCCCATCAGGCAAAATGCGCTCATTGCCGGTAATGCCGTTTTTTTTGTCATAGCCAGCACCATTCGCTATTTCGTTTGGCTATAATTCGCGGGAATTTTCCCTACTTGGAGATCTGCATGGAAAGCATCGAACAGCGCGTCAAGAAGATCGTCGCTGAACAACTTGGCGTCAACGAAGCCGAGATCAAAAACGAATCTTCCTTCCTTGACGACCTCGGTGCCGATTCGCTCGATATGGTCGAGCTCGTGATGGCACTCGAAGATGAATTCGAAACCGAAATTCCGGACGAAGAGGCCGAAAAGATCACGACGGTTCAGCAAGCTGTTGACTACATCACATCGCACAGCAAGCAGTAATTTCAATTTTTCGGGTGCGGGCCCGGCATCAAGCGCTCCCACCCCAAGGCGGTTTATAGGTATAGGCTCGCCGCCCTGCCAAATTCATTCCGGGGTTTGGCGTCGGGGCGCGTCTATTCGCTTTAAGCCGCTTTTTTATTTTAGGAGTCATCCGTGAAACGACGTGTCGTCATTACCGGCCTGGGTATTGTTTCGCCAGTCGGCAACGATATTGACAGCGCCTGGGACAATATCGTTAATGGACGCTCCGGCATCGGACGCATCACGCGGTTCGATCCATCGGCGTTCAATGCCCAGATAGCGGGTGAAGTCAAAGGCTTCGATGTCACGCAGTACATGTCGGCCAAGGAAGCCAAGCAAATGGATACCTTCATCCATTACGGCGTGGCGGCCGGCGTCCAGGCATGGCGCGACAGCGGCCTGGCGGCCACCGAGGAAAATGCGGATCGCATCGGCACCATCATCGGCTCCGGCATCGGTGGGTTGCCCCGCATCGAAGAAACACAAGTCGAATACCTGGAACGCGGCCCCCGCCGCATTTCGCCGTTTTTCGTCCCGGCTTCCCTGATCAACCTGATCTCCGGCCAGTTGTCCATCATGCTCGGCCTGAAAGGGCCCAGCTATGCCGTGGTTTCGGCCTGCACGACGGGGCTGCACTCCATCGGCGACGCAGCCCGGCTTATCGAATACGGCGATGCCGACGTCATGGTCGCCGGCGGCGCCGAGTCCACCGTGTCGCCCCTGGGCATAGGCGGCTTTGCCGCCATGCGCGCGCTGTCCACGCGCAACGACGATCCGGAAACGGCTTCCCGCCCCTGGGATCGCGACCGCGATGGCTTCGTCCTGGGCGAGGGCGCCGGCGCCCTGGTGCTCGAAGAATACGAGCATGCCCGCAAGCGCGGCGCGCGCATCTACGGCGAATTCGCCGGCTACGGCATGAGCTCCGACGCCCATCACATTACCTCGCCCGACCGCGACGGCCCCCGGCGCGGCGTGATCAACGCCCTGCGCAACGGCGGCGTCAATCCCGACGAGGTCGACTACGTGAATGCGCACGGCACTTCCACGCCCCTGGGCGACAAGAACGAATCCGAAGCGCTCAAGCTGGCCTTCGGCGACCATGCCAGGAAACTGGTCGTCAATTCCACCAAGTCCATGACCGGCCACCTTCTGGGTGCCGCCGGCGGGATCGAAGCGGTATTCACGGCCCTTGCCGTCTATCACCAGATATCTCCGCCCACCATCAATATTTTCAATCAGGACCCTGAGTGCGATCTGGATTATTGCGCCAATGAAGCGCGCAAGATGAAGATCGACGTCGCCCTGTCGAATTCATTCGGCTTCGGCGGTACCAATGGGTCCATGATCGTGCGGAGGGTGTAGGCTGGGGCGGCCCATGACACCCATCAGGCAATGGCCCATCCGGCATCGACTATGGCGGGTGGGCTTGTCGGGGGGCGTGTCAGGCGCCGGCTTGCCCGCCACCGATACGCTGTCGCTCGATAGCAGCGGCGCCTGGCAATTGGCGTCGCGCGGAGCGGGCCGGCCCCTGCGGCTTTGCCATGTCTGGCAGGCTTTCGCCTGGATCACCCTGCGCTTGCGCGACGGCGCGGCGCCAGCGGCCGCGCCCGTGCAGCTGACCGTCTGGAAATTCGGCCTGCCGCCGCAGGCCTGGCGCGAACTTTGCGTCTGTGTGGCCCGGCAGGCTGCCATGCCGGAACGCGGCGGCTCCAAAAAGGAAAACCCATGAGCGAACGCGAGGTCGATGCCGAGCTGGTGGCTCGGGTACAACGCGGAGACAAGCGCGCCTTCGATCTGCTGGTCCTGAAGTACCAGCGCAAGATCATGCGCCTGCTGTCCCGGATGATCCGCGATCCGGCCGAAATCGAGGACGTCGCCCAGGAAGCTTTCATCAAGGCCTATCGGGCCCTGCCCCAGTTCCGGGGCGAGAGCGCCTTCTACACCTGGCTCTACCGCATCGCCATCAATACCGCCCGCAACTGGCAAGTGGCCAGCGGACGCCGTCCGAGCACGCTAAATGCAATTGAAACCGAAGACGGTGAAACTTTTAGCCAGATCGACAACCTAACAGACATCAGCACCCCGGAATCGGCCCTGGCCAGCCGACAGATCGTCGAAACGGTCAATGCGGCCATCCAGGCCTTGCCGGAAGACTTACGCACCGCCATCGTATTGCGGGAAATTGAAGGTATGAGCTACGAAGACATCGCCCAGAGCATGGCCTGCCCCATAGGCACGGTCCGTTCACGGATTTTCCGCGCACGCGAGGCCATCGCGGCGCAATTGCGTCCGGTTCTGGGCAGCGATCCCGAGCGCCGCTGGTAAGGAGCCCACATACAATGCAAGCCGATCATCAAGCCAGGCATGACGCCGACCAGGAACAGGCTTCCTGGGAAGCCTCCGTCTCCACATGGATAGACGGGGAAGGCGACATCCGCCCGGAAGAACTCGATACGCCGTATGGCCGGCAGGTCTGGGATACCTATCACCTTATCGGCGATGTCCTGCGCAACCAGGACCTGGCCATCAAACCGTCCGACTTCTTCTACGCCCGGGTTTCCAAGGCCATCGATGCCGAGCCGCACATCGTGGCGCCGCGCATGATGCGCCGCCAGGGGCCCGTGCGCGTCGGCCTGTCCGGCCTGGCGGTCGCCGCGGCGGTGGCATCGGTGGTGTGGGTGGCCCTGCCTTATATATCGGGCCCCGGCTCGACGCAGCCGACCGCCACGCAGGTGCTGGCCAGCGCCGGCGACGACGCGGGGCTGCGCGACTACCTGGATGCGCACCGCGAGATCGCCGGCGTCAATCCGGTGCGCCAGGCTTCATTCGAGGTATCCCGCTGATGGCCATGGATTTCAGCGGCATCCCGGCCGCGCGGCTGCGGCGCCATGCCCGGCGTGCGCAGGCGGCGTGGGCCTGCCAGGCCATGCTGCTTGCGGCCGCTTGCGCGCTGGCCCAGCCGGCCTGGTCGGTCGAAGCGTCCAAGGCCGCGCCCGATCCGGTGCTGGCCACATTGCAAAAAATCCAGGACGCCGCGCGCAAGCTGGACTATTCCGGCGTATACACCTACCAGCAGGGCGGGGTCATGCTGTCCTCGCGCATCGTCCATCTGGTCGATGGCACAGGCGAGCGCGAACGCATCGAAATGCTCGATGGCGCGCCGCGCGAATTCCTGAGGCACAATGAAACCACGCAATGCCTGGTGCCCGAAAAGAAGGTCGTCATCGTCGAACGCCGGCGCGGCGACCGCTTTCCGGCCCTGATCCTGGGCGAAGGCAAGGGTATCCCGGAAAACTATCACTACATGCAGCGCGCGGGCACTAGCCGCATCGCCGGGCGTGAATGCTCGGTCATCGAGCTCACGCCCAAAGACAGCCATCGCTATGGCTACCGCCTGTGCGCCGACATCGAGACCAGCCTGCTGCTCAAGGCCCAGACCTTGAGCCAGCATGGCGGCGTCATCGATCAAATATCCTTCAGCAGCCTGCAGATCGGCGACAAGGTGCCGTCGGGCCAGCTGGCATCCAGCTGGAACACCAAGGGCTGGCAGGTCCTTGAAACCGCCATGACCCCGGTCGATCTGGCCAAGGGCGGCTGGCGGATACCGTTTCCACCCGGCTACCAGCCCGTCACGCAGGTCTCCCGGCCCATGAAGCGCGGCAAGCAGGTCAAGCAGCTGGTCATCACCGACGGCCTGGCGGCGATCTCGGTTTTCATCGAGCCCTATGACACGGACGGCGATACGGCGCTTGCCAACGGCGCGGTCAGCACCGGCGCGATGAACATCTTCCGCACACGCATCGGCGACCACTGGCTGACGGCCCTGGGCGAGGTCCCCGCCGAAACCGTGCGCGATATCGCCGAACGCACCGAGTACGTACCCCTGGCCGGGCGCTGATCCCTTTCAATCATCAACCTAGGAGTTCCATGATGCTTTCTGCTTATCTAGGAAATGGCAAGGTAAAACGCTTGATTGCCTGCGCGTCGGCCAGCTTGCTGGTCGCCTGCGCGGCCATCGGCGGAGTCGGCAACGCGCAGACCGCGTCCGCCCCCACATTGTCGGTACCCGATTTCACCCAGGTGGTCGCCAAGACCGAAGGTTCGGTCGTCAATATCCGCACTACCGAAGCCGTGCCCATGCGCAACCCCGCCATGGGTCCGAACAGCAACGATCCCTACGAGATGTTCCGCTGGTTCTTCGGGCCTGATTTCATGCCTCCGGGCGCGCCCGGCCCGCGCCAGCGCAACACCCCGCCGGCGCCCGAACAGGAGCGCACGGTGCCCCGAGGCGTCGGTTCCGGCTTCATCATTTCCGAAGACGGCTACATCCTGACCAATAATCACGTGGTCGCCAAGTCCAACGGCATCTTCGTCACGCTGACCTCGGGCAAGGAATACAAGGCCAAGATCATAGGCACCGATCCGCGCACCGACGTGGCGCTCATCAAGATCGACGCCGAAGGCCTGGTGCCGTTGCCCATCGGCGACTCGACCAAGCTCAAGAAAGGGCAGTGGGTGCTGGCCATCGGCTCGCCTTTCGGGCTGGATTCCACGGTCACTTCGGGCATCGTCAGCGCCATCAATCGCGATACCGGCGACTACCTGCCCTTCATCCAGACCGATGTGGCGGTCAATCCCGGCAACTCGGGCGGCCCGCTGATCGACCTGGCCGGCCAGGTCGTGGGCGTCAATTCGCAGATCATTTCTCAGAGCGGCGGCTTCATGGGCATTTCCCTGGCCATCCCCATCGATGAGGTCATGCGCGTCGTGGAGCAGCTCAAAGAGCACGGCAAGGTCACGCGCGGCCGCATCGGCGTGCAGATCGGCCCCGTTTCCGACGACGTTGCCAAGGCCATCGGCCTGGAAGGCGCCAAGGGCGCCATGGTCAGCAACGTCGAGCAGGGCGGTCCGGCGGCGCAAGCCGGCGTGCGCCCGGGCGACGTCATCGTCAAGTTCGAGGGCAAGGACATCAGCCACATGACCGACCTGCCGCGCATCGTTGGCGCCACCAAGCCGGGCAAGCGGGTCGACATGGAAGTCTGGCGCAAGGGCAAGACGCACACCCTGCATGTCAAGGTCGGCGAGATGCCCGACGCCGACAGCGAAGGAGAAACCGCCAAGCCGGCCGAACCGAAGGCCGCGCCGGCCGACATCCTGGGGCTGAAGGTCACCGAAGTGGATGATGCGGCGCGCGGCAAGCTCGACATCAAGGGCGGCGTACAGGTAGTGCAGGCCGATGGCCCCGCCGCCGCCGCCGGCCTGGCCGCGGGCGACGTCATCGTCACCATCAACGACGTCGACATCACCGGGCCCCAGCAGTACGCCAAAGTGGTGTCCGGGCTGGACAAGTCCCGTGCCGCCGCCCTGCTGGTGGTGCGCGGCGATCAATCTCAGTGGATAACCGTTACGCCCGGAAAATAATCCTCAGAAACAGCTAAAATGGCGTAAAGCAAGAAGGGAGCGCCCTCTGGCGCTCCCTTTTTCATGTTTTCCCCCAATTTACCCGCTCATTTCCAGTCAATGGGCTTCTTTTCGCAGGTTTATGGATCACATCCGCAACTTCTCCATCATTGCCCACATCGACCATGGCAAGTCCACGCTGGCCGATCGCCTGATTCATCGTTGCGGAGGGTTGGCCGATCGTGAAATGTCCACGCAAGTTCTTGATTCCATGGATATCGAGCGCGAAAGAGGCATCACCATCAAGGCCCAGACGGCCGCGCTCAGCTACAAGGCCAAAGACGGCAAGACCTATGCCCTGAACCTGATCGACACGCCCGGGCACGTCGACTTCTCGTACGAGGTCAGCCGCTCGCTGTCGGCCTGCGAAGGCGCGCTGCTGGTCGTGGACGCCTCGCAGGGCGTCGAGGCCCAGACGGTCGCCAACTGCTATACCGCCATCGAGCTGGGCGTCGAGGTGCTGCCTGTCCTGAACAAGATGGATCTGCCCTCGGCCGATCCGGAAGGGGCGCGCCAGGAAGTCGAGGACGTGATCGGCATCGACGCCTCGGACGCCATCCTGTGCAGCGCCAAGACGGGCCTGGGCATCGACGACATCCTGGAAACCATCGTGGCCAAGGTGCCCGCTCCGGTGGGCGATCCCGCCAAGCCGCTACAGGCCTTGATCATCGATTCGTGGTTCGATAACTACGTGGGCGTGGTCATGCTGGTGCGCATCGTCAACGGCGTGCTCAAGCCCAAGGACAAGATCCTGCTGATGGCCACCGGCTACACCCATCTGTGCGAGCAGATAGGCGTGTTCACCCCCAAGTCCGTGGCCCGTTCGGAGCTCTCGGCCGGCGAGGTGGGTTTCGTCATCGCCGGCATCAAGGAGCTCGAGCACGCCAAGGTGGGCGATACCATTACGCTCGCCGGCAAGCCGGCCGAATCGGCCCTGCCCGGCTTCAAAGAGGTCAAGCCGCAGGTGTTCGCGGGGCTGTATCCAGTGGAAAGCAGCGAATACGACCAGTTGCGCGATTCGCTCGAAAAGCTGAAGCTGAACGATTCCTCGCTGATGTTCGAACCCGAGGTCTCGCAAGCGCTGGGCTTCGGCTTTCGCTGCGGCTTCCTGGGCCTGCTGCACATGGAAATCGTGCAGGAGCGCCTGGAGCGCGAGTTCGACATGGACATCATCACCACGGCGCCGTCGGTGGTGTACGAGGTCGAGCAGCGCGACGGCTCGGTGGCCATGATAGAAAGCCCCTCGCGCATGCCAGAGGTCGGCAACATCACCGAAATACGCGAGCCCATCGTCACGGTAACCCTGTTCATGCCGCAGGAATACGTCGGGCCGGTCATGTCCCTGTGCATGGTCAAGCGCGGCGTGCAGCTGAACATGACCTATCACGGGCGCCAGGTGCATCTCATGTACGAGATGCCGCTGGCCGAGATCGTCCTGGACTTCTTCGACAAGCTGAAGTCGGTTTCGCGCGGCTACGCCTCCATGGACTACGAGTTCAAGGAATACCGCGCGGCCGACGTGGTGCGCGTCGACCTGCTGATCAACGGCGACCGCGTCGATGCGCTGTCCATGATCGTCCACCGCTCCAACGCCCGCTACCGCGGGCGCGAGGTGGTGTCCAAGATGCGCGGCCTGATTCCCCGCCAGATGTTCGACATCGCCATACAGGCGGCCATAGGCGCCGAGGTCGTTGCCCGCGAGAACGTCAAGGCCTTGCGCAAGAACGTCCTGGCCAAGTGCTATGGGGGCGATATCTCGCGCAAGAAGAAGCTGCTTGAAAAGCAGAAGGCCGGCAAGAAGCGCATGAAGCAGGTCGGCAACGTGGAAATTCCTCAAGAGGCCTTCCTGGCCATCTTGCAGGTCGAGGATAAATAACTTGAATAACAACAAGGTGTGCCGGGTATGAGCTGGGATTTCGCCCTTATCTTATTTTTGCTGCTGGTCCTGACGGGCGTCGTCTGGTGTCTCGATTTCTTCTATTTGCGCGCCAGGCGCCGGGCCAATGGCGTCGCGGCCATGGCGGCCGCCGAACCGGCGGTTGCGGGCCTGACCGCGGCCGAGGCGCTGCGGGTGCGCCAGGAGGCCTACGACAATGCCAACCGGGCGCCGTGGTGGGTCGAGTACTGCGTCAGCTTCTTTCCCGTCATCCTGTTCGTGTTCGCCCTGCGCTCCTTCGTGGTCGAGCCCTTCCGCATTCCGTCGGGCTCCATGCTGCCTACCTTGCAGAACGGCGACCTGATCCTGGTCAACAAATTCCAGTACGGCATACGCCTGCCCGTCATCGACAAGAAGATCATCGACATCGGCTCGCCGCGCCGGGGCGACGTCATGGTCTTCCGTTATCCGGTGGACCCGGACGTCGACTACATCAAGCGGGTGGTGGGCCTGCCGGGCGACGTCGTGCAATACCAGAACAAGGTGCTGACCATCAACGGCCAGCCGGTCGCCCACGAGCGCGATGGCGATTACTTCGAGCCGGACCGCTCCGCCTATGTGGGGCGCTATGCCGAACAGCTGGGGCCGGTCAAGCACGACATCCTGCTGAACAAGCAGGCGGCGCAGGACTACATGGCCATTTCCGATTACCCCTTCCGCCAGAACTGCGAATACCTGGGCAACGGCGTGCGCTGCACCGTGCCGCCGGGCCATTATTTCATGATGGGCGACAATCGCGACAACAGCCTGGACAGCCGCTATTGGGGCTTCGTGCCCGACGAATACATCGTCGGCCGGGCCTTCTTCATCTGGATGAACTTCAGCTCGCCCAGCCGCATAGGCGGGTTCCGCTAATGGCCGGCCTGGCTTCCTTGCAGGCGGCGCTGGGCCATCAGTTCAATGATGCGTCCCTGCTGGAACAAGCGCTGACGCATCGCAGCCATAGCGCGCATCACAACGAGCGCCTGGAATTCCTGGGCGACTCGGTCCTCAATTTCGTGGTGGCCGCCTTGCTGTTCAAGCGGTTCGCCAAGATCGACGAGGGCGATCTGTCGCGCCTGCGCGCCAACCTGGTCAAGCAGGCATCGCTGGCCGACATCGCCACCCGGCTGTCCCTGTCGCAGTATCTGCGCCTGGGCGAAGGGGAGCTGAAAAGCGGCGGATTCCGCCGTCCGTCCATCCTGGCCGACGCGCTTGAAGCGCTGTTCGGCGCCGTCTTCCTGGACGGGGGCTTCGAGGCGGCCCAGAAAGTCATCGCCCAGCAGTACGAGCCGGTGCTGGTCAACGTCGATCCCAAGACGCTGGGCAAGGATCCGAAAACGCTGCTGCAGGAACTCCTGCAGGCGCGCAAGCTGGATCTGCCCCTGTACACGGTCGTAGCCACGCACGGCGCGGCGCACAACCAGATGTTCGAAGTCGAGTGCCAGATTCCCAAGCTCGACATCAAGGTGGCGGCGGCCGGCTCCAGCCGGCGCGCAGCCGAACAGTCGGCGGCCGAGCAGGCGATTGCGGCCATCGGCGCGCTGGTTCCGGCCAAGGGCTCGCGCTCGGGCCGAGCCCGCAAGTCGACCCAGCTTTCACTGCCTGTCGCGGTCTCCCAGGAGAACAAATGACAAACCCCTTCCGTTGCGGCTTTGTCGCCATCGTCGGCCGCCCCAATGTGGGCAAGTCCACCCTGGCCAATGCGCTGATAGGCAGCAAAATATCCATTGTTTCGCGCAAGGCCCAGACCACGCGCCACCGCATACATGGCGTGCTGACGCGCGAGCACGAGCAATTCGTCTTCGTCGATACGCCTGGGTTCCAGACCCGCCATGGCGGAGCCATGAACCGCATGATGAATCGCGTGGTCACCCAGGCGCTGGCCGACGTCGACGTGGTGGTCCATGTGGTCGAGGCGGGCAAGTGGTCGGCGGGCGACGCGCAACTGCTGCCGCTGCTGCCCAAATCCGGCAATACCATACTGGTGGTGAACAAGGTCGATGCCTTGAAGAGCAAGAACGACATGTTCGCCTACGTCAGCAAGATCATGGCGCAGTTTCCCTATTCGGCGGTGGTGCCGGTCAGCGCCCTGCGCGGCGTGCAGCTGGACAACCTGCTGGCCGAGATCAGCGCGCGCCTGCCCGAAGGCGAGCCCATGTTCGAGGAAGACACCCTGACCGACCGGCCCATGCGCTTTATCGTGGCCGAACTCATACGCGAGAAGATATTCCGCCTGGTCGGCGACGAACTGCCTTATGGCTGCACGGTGGTCATCGAGCAATGGGAAGAAAACGATGAAGGCGCCCGGGTGGCGGCCTGCGTGGTGGTCGAGCGCGAAACGCACCGGCCCATCCTGCTGGGCGCGGGCGGCGCGCACATGAAGCGCATCGCGTCCGAGGCTCGCCAGGACATGGTCAAGCTGCTGGACAAGCCGGTGTTCCTGGACGTCTACATCAAGGTGCGCAAGGGCTGGTCCGACCGCGAGAGTGCCTTGCGCGAACTGGGATATGAGTAAGCGGGCGCAACGCGTTCAGGATGCCGCGGGTTATTTGCTGCATGCCGCCCCATGGCGGGAAACCTCGCTCATCGTCCAGGTATTCACACGCGATCACGGCGTCGTGGCGCTGGTGGCCAAGGGGGCCAAGCGGCCGTATTCAGTCCTGCGCCCGGTGCTGTCCGCGTTCCAGCCTCTAGTTCTGTCCTGGAGCGGGGCGGGCGAAGTCAAGACCCTGACGCGGGCCGAGTCCGCGGGCATACGGCCGCTGAGCGGCCGTTCCTACATGTCCGCCTGGTACATGAACGAATTGTTGCTGCGCCTGCTGCCGCGCGAAGATCCCCACGACGTCCTGTACGATGCCTACGACGCGGCCCTGCGGCAGCTGGCCAGCCAGCAGCCCGCCGCCAGCGCCTTGCGGCGCTTCGAATGGGTGCTGCTGAATGAGACAGGGTACGGGCTGGGCGACGATCCACCCGACTTCGACGATCCGCGGCAGGAGCCGGGACTGCGCGCATCGCTGCGCGACCGCCTGAACGAATTGCTGGGCCGGCCCCTGCTGACCCGCAAGGTCTTGATGGAGTTGCAGCGATATTGAGCACCCTACCCGAAACCCTCGTGCTGGATACCTGCGTCCTGATCTCCAATGTCTTGCGCCGGGCATTGCTGCACCTGGCCGCCCAGGGCTGTTTTGAATTGGCATGGAGCCCCGTCATCGGCGACGAATGGCGGCGCAATGCGGCGCGTCTGTGGGGTGTTTCCGCCGATGATATTCAGGAACAATGGGATGCCTTGCAACTGGCCTTCCCGCTGGCGGACCAGGGCGATGTCAGCGAATTCAAATCGGACCTGAAGCGCAGCGACCCTAAGGACTGGCACGTGATCGCCGCCGGCCGGGCGGTGTTGGCGCGGCGGCCGCGGGGCGGCGTCGCCATCGTTACACGCAACATCAGGGACTTCAATCGATCCGAACTGCGCGGCCTTGGGCTGGAGCTGCTGGACCCGGATCAATTGCTGCTTCGCTGCTGGCAGGACCACCCCGGCATGATGTCGGACCTGCTTCGCAAGCTGCCCGATTATGCCCTGGCCCCGGGCCGGGATGCGGAGACGGTAGAGGCCATACTCCGGCGCGAACGTCTTTTTAGGTTGAACAGGCTTTGTCTATGTCCAGCATGAAGCGGGGCGTGGCCCTGTCGGTATTTTCGTCCTGCCTTTTCGCCGCCATTTATTACTACGCGACGATACTGCATCCGCTCAGCGGCGAGGAGATCTTCGCCTGGCGAGTGGTGCTGGCTTTGCCGGCTCTGGCGCTGCTGATTTCCCGCGCCCGGGGCTGGGAGGAAGTCAGGACCATCCATGGAAGATTGCGCAGCGAAGTACGCCTGGGCGCGCTGCTGCTGGTCAGCGCCGCGCTGATCGGCGTGCAACTGTGGCTGTTCGTTTGGGCGCCGCTGCATGGGAAGGCTTTGGACGTCTCCATGGGGTATTTCCTGTTGCCGCTGGTCATGGTGGTGGTGGGACGCGTTGCCTATAAGGAGAGACTCACCCGCATCCAGACTGTGGCGGTCCTGGTGGCGGCGTTGGGCGTCGCGCATGAATTGTTCCGGGTCAATTCGTTTTCGTGGGCGACGGCGCTGGTGATGTTCGGCTATCCGCCTTATTTCATGCTGCGCCGCGCCCTGAAAATAGGCCCGCTTAGCACCTTGTGGTTCGATATGCTGCTGATCGCGCCGGCCGCCGTGTTCATCCTGTACAGCCAGGACATCAGCGTGCTGGTCCAGTTTACCCAGGCGCCCAGACTATTGGGGCTGGTGCCTGTGCTGGGCCTGATCAGTTCGGCTGCCCTGATACTCTATATGTCGGCCAGCCGCATGCTGCCCCTGGGCCTGTTCGGGTTGCTGGGCTATGTGGAACCCGTCTTGCTGTTCTGGGTAGCCTACCTGTTCCTGGACGAGGGCATAGATCCGTCCGCCTGGCTGACCTATATACCGATCTGGTTCGCCGTTGCCTTGATGGCGGCGGAAGGTGCGCGCAAGTGGCAGCGGGAAGGCCGCTGATCCTTGCAACGACACGGTGTCTACCGCGAGAGAGGACGGGGACGGAAGCCGCTTCTGCAAAAAGACCCCCGATGCAAAAAACCCGGACTTGGCGCCAAGGCCTGATCCGGGTTTTTGCTTGCTGCGATCCGCGTTTCGGGCAGCGGGGGCCGCCGAAAACACAAGGATTATTCGCGGTCGCCGCCGAAGATGCCCAGCAGCATCAGCAGGTTGGCGAAAATGTTGTAGACGTCCAGGTAGATGGCCAGGGTGGCGGTGACGTAGTTGGTTTCGCCGCCATTGATGACGCGTTGCAGGTCGACCAGCAGCAAGGCCGAGAAGATGGCGATGGCCATGACCGAAATGGTCAGCATGAGCGCGGGCAGCTGCAGGAAGATATTGGCCAGCGATGCGACGATGAGAATGACGACACCGATGAACAGGAATTTGTGCATGGTGGAAAAGTCGCGCTTGCTGGTCGTGGCCACGCTGGCCATGGCGCCGAACACCACGGCTGTGCCGCCGAAGGCCATCATGATGAGCTGCGACCCGTTGGCCAGCCCCATGACGTGGCCCAGCAGACGCGACAGCATGATGCCCATGAAGAAGGTGAAGGCCAGCAGCAGGGCGACGCCCACCGAGCTGTTCTTGTTGCGTTCGATCATGTACATAAGGCCGAAGGCGCCCACCAGGAAGACGATGGCGCTGGTGCCGGGGCTGCTGCCCATGACCTGGTTGATGCCGGTATTCAGGCCGACCAGAGCGCCCAGCACGGTGGGTATCAGCGAAAGGGCCAGCAGCCAATAAGTATTGCGCATGACGCGGTTGCGTACCGCCAGCGATGATGCGGAGGCATAGCCGTTGGCGTCTGCGAGAGGTTGACGGAAGTCGCTCATGTTCTATCCTTTGGTTCTTGAAGCAATTGGACAGGCCTGCGCGGCCCAGGTTCCATAATCGTAGTGCCAGAGTAACTTACAAATACCTGAATATGCAAGCTAAACGGGCGCTTATGCGGGTTTCTTCCGACATTATGCGCCTGTATCTTTTGGCGAGACGTCGTGCGCATGCAGGTCGTGGCCGGCTTGCTGGTATTCGCGCCAACGCTGGCGCGCGGCGTTTTTGTCGTCTTCGTGGCCCGACACGATCTCCAGTATGCGCTCGAAGCGTTCCGCGCCGGGCGGGCACTGCAGGTCCAGATTGATCAGCCAGGGCGGCGGTCCGGCTTCACGATTGGGCGCGGGCACGGGCGAGGTGTCGGTGAGCAGCACCAGGGTCTGCGCGGCCAGCGGGTCGTCGGCCTGGACATGGGGCACGAAAGCTTCGGGGTCGAAGCCCCACAGCAGGCGGTCGAAACGGGCCAGCCTTTGCTTGTCCTGGGTATAGACCAGCAGGGGGCGGCCCGCCAGATAGTGCTTGCGCACCACTTCGCATGCCATGCGCAGGCGGTCTGTGGCGCCGAATGCGAAATCCACCCGGCTCATCGGGCGGCTTCGAGGCCCGCCTGGGCCGGCCCCGCCTGTGCTGCATGTTTCATGGCCTTGAGCACCGGAGTCAGGCCTGGCCCAGAAGATATTGCACCAGCAGGGGGACAGGCCGTCCGGAAGCGCCCTTGTCCTTGCCGCTGCGCCATGCTGTGCCGGCGATGTCCAGGTGGGCCCACGGATAGGCAGCCGTAAACCGTGACAGGAAGCAGGCGGCGGTGACGGCGCCGGCCGGAGGGCCTCCGATATTGGCGATGTCGGCAAAGTTGGAGCGCAGCTGTTCCTGGTAGGCGTCGTCCAGCGGCATGCGCCAGGCGGTGTCGTTGGCCTCGCGGCCGGCCCGCAAGAGGCTGTCGGCCAGTGCGTCGTCCTTGCTGAACAGCCCGGTGTTGACGTGGCCCAGGGCGACGACGCAGGCGCCGGTCAGGGTGGCGATGTCGATGACAGCCGCCGGCTTGAAGCGCTCGGCGTAGGTCAGGGCGTCGCAAAGCACCAGACGGCCCTCGGCATCGGTGTTGAGGATCTCGATGGTTTGCCCCGACATGCTCGTCACGACGTCGCCGGGCTTGTTGGCGCGGCCGCTGGGCAGGTTCTCGCAAGCGGGGATCAGGCCGATGACGTCACGGTCCAGTTCCAGTTCGGCCACGGCACGCAAGGTGCCCAGCACGCTGGCGGCGCCGCACATGTCGTACTTCATTTCATCCATGTTGGCGGCGGGCTTGAGCGAAATGCCGCCGGCGTCGAAGGTGATGCCCTTGCCGACCAGGACGATGGGGGCCTTGCGGTTCTTCGCGGATGCCTTGCCGCCTGCGGCGGCGTGCTTGAGGACGATGAAGGCGGGCGCTTCGTACGAACCGCGGGCCACGGACAGGAAGGAGCCCATTTTCAGGGCTTCGATCTGCTTGCGGTCCAGGACTTCGACCTTCAGGCTCTTGAATTCCTTGGCGAGCTTTTTCGCGGTGCCGCCAAGATAGGTGGGCGTGCACACATTGGGGGGCAGGTCGCCCAGCAGGCGGGTCAGATTCATGCCGTTGGCAATGGCCCGGCCTTCGCGCAGGCCGTTCTGCGCCTCGGTGGCCTGGGTACGGGCGATCCACACCGTGATCTTCCTGAGCTTGGGGGCGTCGTCCTGCTTCTTGCTCAGGGTGGCGCTGTAGCGGTAGGTGGCGCGCCCGGCGGCAACCGCGGCGGCCCGTGCGCGGGCTCGCAGGCTGGCGTCGGTGCATTCGATGGCGGCCAGGGCGGACACGCCTTCGGCCAGGTTCGCATTGACGCAGTAGTTGGCAAAGGCGAGTTCGCCGGCGGCGTGGGCGGCGGCGTTGTAGCTGTCTTGTTTGCCCAGGCCGATTAAAATGATGCGCGTGGCGGATACGCCGGGCAGCTTTCTTAAAACCAGATGGGTGTTGGGCTTGCCCTTGAATTCGGTTTTCAGTGCTTCGCGCAGGGCGCCGTCGCTGGCGCGGTCGATCACGTCGGCGGCCGGGCTCAGCATGCCGTCGGCGAAAACGCCTACAGCCAGGGCCGGCGTCTTGATTTGATGCAAGGAAGCAGTGGTCTGTGTGCTAAATTCCATTCGAGTTTCCCGAAAGTGTCCATAAGATGCTTACGATTATCCCGCATATTCTCTCATGTCACTATTCAAGCGTTCCGTAGTATCTGAAATCTCCAGTCACGCGGGCGTCGTGTTCTCGACCCTGCTGGTCGTCTGGCTGAGTGTCCTGCTGGTTCGCCTGCTGGGCGAGGCCGCCAACGGAACCATAGGCGCCGACGTTGTCTTCGGCCTGGCTACTTTTTCCAGCATCACCGCCTTGCCGGTGATCCTGGCCGTGTCGCTGTTCATCGCGGTGCTGACGACGGTCACGCGCAATTTCCGCGAGTCGGAAATGGTGGTGTGGTTTGCCAGCGGCCTGTCTCTGAAGGACTGGGTGGGCCCGGTGCTGCGCTGTGCGGTGCCGGTGGCGGTGGTGATCGCGATACTGACATTGATGGCTTCGCCCTGGGCCTACCGGCAGATCAGCGAGTACAGGCAGCGCTATGAGCAGCGATCCGATTTGTCCAAGGTGACGGCGGGGCAGTTCATCGAAACGGAAGACGGCGCCAGGGTGTTTTTTGCCGAGGAGCCGAATCAGCCGGGCGAGGAGATGGGCAATGTGGTCGCCAGGGTAATCGATCCGGAATGGCTCAGCGTGATCACGGCCGAAAGCGCGCGCATACAGAACGAGAAAAACGGGGATCGCTTCCTGGTGCTCAGCCAGGGCCACCGCTATGATTTGAAACCGGGGAAGCCGGATTTTCGCATGATCGATTTCGAACGCTATGGCTTCAGGTTGGAAAGCAAGGCCAGTGCGAGTTCCATCGACGCGGTCCGGCAGATGGCGGAAAGCGAAATGAAGGCGCGCCCGACGGTGCAGCTTTTCATGGACGATAACAATGACGCGCGTTCGCAGATCATGTGGCGGATGGCTTTGCCTCTGGCGGCGCTGAACCTGGCTCTGCTGGCGATTCCCTTGGGGGCGGTGAACCCGCGGCTGGGGCGGTCTGGGGATTTCCTGATCGCGGGGCTGGTCGGCCTGCTGTATATGAACCTGATCAATCTGTCGCGGGGCTGGATAGGGAAGGGGCAGTTGAGTTTCGGCGTGGGGGTCTGGCTGATTCATGCGCTGTTCACGGCGCTGATGATGTATATGATGTGGCGGAAGCTTAGGGTTAAGGCGCCTAAGGAGCCTAAGCGGTCTGCTGTGACGGCTTGAGTCAATCGAATCCGATTTCGCTGTCGTTGATTTCTATTGTTGTAGGCTCATATCGTTTTGCCTGAGCTATTTTTTCGTTTTTGGAGTGTTGCTGTTTATAGGCGGTCGTCAGTTAGGTTTCTTAACGGCGAGGCGGGCAGGCAGAGGCTGGGCTCCCATCGCTGCGGCCCTTCGGGCTTCCCTTGTCCCGGCTTTCCAGCGGGGGACGTGCGCGAACTCACAAATGATCAGTCCCCCGGACTGATCATTTGCTCAGACAGCGCGCACTCTTACGCCCCCGCTTCCAAGCCAGGCCCGCGGCTTGCTCAAAGGTCCCCCAGCCTCCCCCTGCCCGCCTCGCCTTGAAGTTCGATACGAACGGAGATCTCTGCGTCGTGAGACCCATTAGGTCGTGAGGCGCGTTTTGCCTTAGCTTCAAATTTCTTTGCGTCAGACCTGATCTCAGGTGCGCTGTATGATCAAGTCTAAGATGATCTTGTGGCGGCTGCTTTCGGCTGCGGATTCAACCGGTGGATGCAACGCCTAGGGCTAGTCGAAGTGGCATACGACAAACACTTATCCGATGCTGCTAACTACTCTTGGGCTGATCAACGCCCCGAGTTCTTGCGATTGAGTCAGGTAGAACAGTCAGACGAGGCGAAGGTAGAGTATCAAAAGGGAATCATGCAACGTACCGAGCTGGGGAAACGTTTTGCCAAGGCCATTGGTTTGCAGTGACGCCTAACCTTTCAGTTCAGCGGACGGCCTTTGGCTGCCGCTGAATTCAAACGTTATCGACTGACTGCAATGGGTCGTTTGCTGCCTATCGTACATCTCATAGCCGCTGTGTCTTCGACGAAGCAGCTTCACGGCGAGTGTGATCTTTCGTACGCTATCGCTCAAGGCAAATACTGCAACCTATTCGCCTCACCCCGCAGCAACGGCGTATTCAATTGCACGGACTTTTTCAGGAAATCCCACAGCGCCATCACTCGATTGGAATGACGCAGGTCTTCGTGGCAGTGCATCCAGAAACTGCGTGTGACGACGATTTCGTCTTCAAGCACTGGTTGCAGGCGTGGATCCTGGGCGGCCATGAAGCAGGGCAGGATGGTCAGCGACTGGCCTTGCAGGGCGGCGTGGTATTGGGCGATGACGCTGGTGCTTTTGAAGATGACGCGGTCGGTGGCGACGATGTCGTCCAGGTAGCGCAGGCGGTCGCTGAACAGCAGTTCTTCCACATAACCTATGAAGCTGTGTTTGGCCAGGTCCGACAGCTTGCGTATGGGCGCGCTGCGGGCCAGGTAGTCGGTGCTGCCGTACAGCTTCAGCGAATAATCCAGCAGCTTGGTGCACAGGTAGGGGCCGCGCTGGGGGCGCTCCAGGGAGATGGCGATGTCGGCTTCACGCTTGGACAGGCTGATGAAACGCGGCACGGGCATGATGTCCAGGGTAATGGCGGGATAGCGCCGCTGGAAATCCACCATTAGCGGCGTCAGCACATAGTTGCCGAAACCCTCGGTGGAGCCGACGCGCAAGTGGCCTGACAGGGTCTGGGATTGCCCCAGTATGTCTTCGCGGGCATTGATCAGCGTGCCTTCCATCTGCTCGGCATAGGTGAAGAAGCGCAGGCCGTCTTCGGTCAGGGTGAAGCCCGTGGCTTTCGACTTGTCGAACAGCAGGGTGCCCAGTTCGCGCTCCAGGGCATGGATGCGGCGCGAGACGGTGCTGTGCTGGACGCCCAGGCGCAAGGCGGCCGCGCTGACGCGCTGGGTGCGCGCCACCTCAAGGAAATACCGCAGGCCGTCCCAATCGAGCATAGGATTTTGTTGTGCATTTTTTAGCAATGAATGTGCAAATATTGTCGTGGAAATAAGTTTTTTACACAACTACACTGCAAAAGTGGATGGGAGCGTGGGCGTTGGAAATGTTCCGCCGGCCTTGCCGCTGCCGACCGCGCTTCGGTGTGCTGTTGGCTCGAGTTTGCACTCATAGCCGAGTTGCTCAGGCGGCACACTCCATGCACTAAAACTATAAAGACCGGAGACTAACCAATGAAGAAATTCACGCTTACCCTGGCGGCCAGCCTATGCATGGGCATGGCCGTGGGCGCCGCCGCCAAGGCACCTCCTGTAAAGATCGGTATTCTGACGGACATGTCGGGCACTTACGCCTCCATGGGCGGTCCCGGCTCGGTGGCGGCGGCCAAGCTCGCCATTGCGGACTGCCTGGCCGCTGAATGCAAGGGGATGGACATCCAGCTGGTGTCGGCCGACAACCAGAACAAGGCCGATGTGGGCGCCGCCAAGGCGCGCGAGTGGTTCGACCGCGATGGGGTCAGCGCCATTGCCGACCTGACGAACTCCGCCGTGGCGCTGGCGGTGCAGGGCATCGCCAAGGAAAAGAACAAGGTCGTGATGTTTTCGGGGCCCGCCACGACGGACCTGACCAACAAGAGCTGCTCGCCGGTGGGCTTTCACTGGATGTTCGACGTCTACTCCCAGTCCATCGGCGGTGTGCGGGCCATGGTCAACAAGGGCGGCAAGTCGTGGTTCTTCATTACCGTCGACTACGCCTTCGGCCATTCCCTGCAGAAGGGTTCCGAAGACATGGTCAAGCAATTGGGCGGGACGGTGGTGGGCTCGGTGCTGCATCCCTTGAACGTCCCCGATTTCGCCTCCTATCTGTTGCAGGCGCAAAGCTCCAAAGCCCAGGTGGTGGCGCTGGCCAATGGCGGGGCCGATGTGGTGAACGCCATCAAGCAGGCGCGCGAATTCGGCATCGTGGCGGGCGGCCAGCGGCTGGCTTCGCTGCTGATTTTCCTGTCCGACCTGCGCGCGCTGGGGCTGGAGAACGCGCAGGGCCTGACCTATGTCGACGGCTTCTATTGGGACTTCGACGACGGCACGCGCGCCTGGTCGGATCGCTTCGCCAAGGCATTCAATGGCCTGAAGCCGACCATGACGCAGGCCGGGGTGTACTCCAGCGTGCTGCATTACCTGAAGGCCGTCGCGGCAACGCAGTCCACCGACGGCCAGGTGGTGGCCGACAAGATGCGCGAGATCCCCATCAAGGATCCCATTATGCATAACGCCTCCATCCGCCCCGATGGCCGGGTGATACACGATATGTATCTGTACGAGGTCAAGACCCCGGCCCAATCCAAGGGCGAGTGGGATTTGTCCAAGCTGGTGGCCACCATACCGGCGGCCGAGGCATTCCAGCCCTTGTCCGAATCGACTTGTCCGCTGCTCAAGAAAGACTGAACATGGCCGGGACCGCAACTTGCGCGTGCTTGCTGGCGGCGCGGGTGTGTCCCGGACCGGGAATGAAGAATCCCGGGCGGATGCGCCCGGCTTGTTTTATTTGCAATACGCATCATGAATGCGCCAAGGAGACCTGAATGAGTGCCGTACCCCGTATCCCGCTGCTGATCGGCGGCGAACTTGTGCAATCCAAGACCACCGAGTGGCGGGATGTCATCAATCCCGCCACGCAGGAAGTGGTTGCGCAGGTGCCTTTTGCCACCAAAGAGGAACTGGATCTGGCGGTAGCCAATTCCAAGGAGGCTTTCCGCAAGTGGCGCAGCACCAGCCAGGCCACGCGCACCCGCGTCATGCTGAACCTGCAGAAGCTGGTGCGCGACAATACCGCCGCCCTGGCGAAATCGATTTCGCTGGAACACGGCAAGACCCTGCCCGACGCCGAGGGCGAAGTGGGGCGCGGCCTGGAGGTGATCGAGCACGCCTGCGCCATGGCGTCCCTGCAGCTGGGCGAATATGCCGAGAACGCCGCCACGGGCATCGATGTCTATACCCTGATACAGCCCCTGGGCGTGTGCGCCGGCATCACGGCCTTCAATTTCCCCATCATGCTGCCATGCTTCATGTTTCCCATGGCCATCTCGGCGGGCAATACCTTCATTCTCAAACCGTCCGAACAGGATCCCAGTTCCTCGCTGATGCTGGCCCAGCTTGCGCTGGAAGCCGGCTTGCCGCCGGGCGTCCTGAATGTGGTGCATGGCGGTCCCGATATCGCCAATGGCCTGTGCGACCACCCCGATGTCAAGGCGATCTCATTCATCGGGTCGACGCATGTGGGCACGGCCATCTACCGCCGTGCTTCGGAAGCCGGCAAGCGCTGCCAGGCCATGATGGGCGCCAAGAACCACTGCGTCATCCTGCCGGACGCCGATCGCGAAGTGGCCCTGAACCAGCTGGTCGGCGCGGCATTCGGCGCAGCCGGCCAGCGCTGCATGGCCACCTCGGTGGCTGTCCTGGTGGGCGAGGCCCGCGACTGGCTGCCCGATTTTGTCGAGCGCGCCAAGAAGCTCAAGGTCAGCATAGGCTCCGATCGCGACGCCGACCTGGGACCCCTGGTGTCGCCCAATGCCAAGAAGCGGGTTGAAGGTCTGATCCAGCAGGGTGTGGATGAAGGCGCAGAACTGGTGCTGGACGGTCGCAAGCTGAACGTACAGGGTTACGAAAAAGGCAATTTCGTCGGGCCCACCGTGTTCAAGGGCGTCAAGGCCGACATGGCCATCTACCGCGAGGAGATCTTCGGACCCGTGCTGTGCGTGGTGGGCGTCGATACCCTGGAGGAAGCGGTGGAGTTCATCAATGCCAACCCCAACGGCAACGGCGTGGCGGTCTTCACCCAGGACGGTGGCGCGGCGCGTTACTTCCAGAACAACATCGACGTGGGGCAGATCGGCATCAACATTCCCATTCCCGTGCCCGTCGCCTGGTTCAGCTTTACCGGATCGCGGGCGTCCAAGCTGGGCGACCTGGGGCCCAACGGCAAGCAGGCCGTGCATTTCTGGACGCAGACCAAGACGGTCACCGCGCGCTGGTCCGCTCATGCATCGGGGGTCAACACCACCATTTCCATGAAGTAAGCTTATAACTAGAAAGAATATATTTTAATTTCTTTATTACATATAATAGCCCTTCCTATAGGGCTATTTTTTATGAATCTCCAGCAATTCCGCTTTGTCCGCGAAACGATACGGCGCAATTTCAACCTGACCGACGCGGCTCGCACGCTTTACACCTCGCAGCCGGGCGTGTCCAAGGCCATCATCGAGTTCGAGGATGAACTGGGGGTCAAGATCTTCGAGCGGCACGGCAAGCGCATAAAGGGGCTGACCAAACCGGGGCACGTCGTGGCTCAGGTCATCGACCGCATCATGCGCGAGGTCGACAACCTGAAGAAGGTCAGCGATGAATTTGCCCGACGCGACGAAGGCGGGCTGACCATCGCCTGCACGCACGCCCAGGCCCGCTACATATTGCCCAAGGTCATACCGGCCTTCCGCGAACGCTTTCCCAAGGTCCGGGTTTCGCTGGCCGAGGGGAATCCGCCGCATCTGGCGAAAATGGTCCTGCATGAGCAGGCCGACGTGGCCATAGCGACCGAAACCCTGGCGCTGACGCCGGGTTTGGCCGCCATGCCGGTGTATTCCTGGGAGCACACCATTGTCGTGCGGCCCGACCACCCTTTGGCGGAGCTGACCTCCAGCGCGGCCAAGGCGATCTCCCTGAAGCAGCTGGCCCAATACCCCATCGTGACCTACGACCATGCATTTTCGGGGCGCGGCGCCATCGATGAAGTCTTCGCCGCGGCGAATATCGCCCCCGACATCGTCCTGGAAGCCATCGATGCCGACGTCATCAAGACTTATGTGGATGTGGGCCTGGGCATCGGCATCATCGCGGGCATGGCTTTCGACCCGCGGCGCGACAAGGGCCTGGTGGGCTTGCCGGCCGGCCACCTGTTCGGAACCCATGTCACGCGGGTAGCGGTCAAATCCGGCGTATTCCTGCGCGATTACGTCTATGTGCTGCTGGAAATGCTGACGCCGGAACTGACGCGTGACGTGGTCCAGGAAGCCATCGACAGAAGCCCGAAACTCGACTGAGCGGCGGAGCGGCCGATACGATCTGCCGATGGGCAAATCGTGGCAGCTTCATTTCGAGTTTCTGTTGACAATGATAATAAGAATGATTATCGTTACGGAACATTCTTTCATGTTCTGGAGCCGCCATGTCTCAACTCGTCAGCGCTGTGGTCGTAGGGGCCGATCGACTGGGGAATATTCCCGACCTGCTCAAAGGCCATAACATCGCCATCCGCCACCATATCAGCGGCCGCGATCCCTCTCATCAGAAAAAGACCTTGCAACTGCCTTCGGGCACCGAATTGCTGATACTGCTTACCGATTTTCTGGGCCACAATGTCATGAAGACATTCCGGACAGCGGCGCAGAAGGCGGGGATACGGGTGCTGGCCTGCCGGCGTTCGGTATGCAGCATGAAGCAGGCCCTGAACCAATGCGGTTACTGTGAGGCGTGCTCGAGCCCCAAGAGCGTTGCGCAGCAGCCTATGAAGATGGTGGCGCAGCATGTGGCGACCGGCGGCGGAGGGCGTTCGCCGGGCCAGGGCGGCCGTGTCAGGCCCAGATAGCCGGACTGTGCTTCACGCTTGATCGGGAAGGCCGTGCCGCGCACGAGTTGCGGGGCACGCGGCCGGCCGCCGGAAGGGCGGTGTAAAAGGGGGTCGGGGCGGGATGCGGGCGGGCTTCGGCGGGCCGCTGGTGCCCGCCTTCTTCAATTGGTCGAGAGGGTATCCGTTGCCTTGTTGGCGGCCAGCCGGCGGGCGCCGTTATAGCGCTTCTTCCAGTAGGCGATGTCCATGTCTTCGATGCGCACGACGGCGCCTTTGCGAGGAGCATGGACGAATTTGCGGTCGCCCAGGTAGATGCCTACATGCGAGAAGCGACGGCCGCGCGTATTGAAAAACACCAGGTCGCCGCGCTTGAGTTCGTCGCGCTTGACCGAGATGCCTTCCCGGGCGATTTCAGCCGAACGGCGCGGCAGCTTGAGTCCCAGTGATTTCTCGGCGGCATAGATGACCAGTCCGCTGCAGTCGAAACCGGTGTTGGGCGCCTCGCCGCCATAGCGATACTTGATGCCCAGCACGCTGAGCGCGGTGCTGGCCAAAGCCCTGGTGGTTTTTGGCGGAGTGGAATAGGCCTGCTCCTGATTGGAGAGATAGGCCCCCAGCGGATCGGACTGGATGTGTGACAGATAATTGTCGCGTGCAATCCGGCTGGGATTGGTCTCGGCAAGCTGCTTGTTGGCGTTGGTGGCGCATCCGGCCAGGACCAATGTTGCGGCAAGCACTACTGATTTTACGCCGCGCGATACGATCGATGAACTTATGTACGGGAAGTGGCGGAATAGTCGTTGCGGCGGCATGATTATCTGGTTTTCGTTCGCACAAGGCCGCCTTGCTGGATGTTCGATTTTGTATAAAAAAGAATCAAAATCGATGGCATCTGACAGCAAACAACTGCTAAAAACGGCGGGTCGCATGCAAACTGAACGTGAGCAATCCCGGGAGTTTAACGGTTCATGTCATTCGCGTAAAGGAGTTTTACCGAAAAATCGGGCTTTACTCCATGGGCCGTGCGGGCTAGTCTATAGTCCGGAACGGAGGCCGGCCTTCCTATTTATTGTCATTAATTGATTCATTTCCAGGGAAACCCATGAAAACCAAGCCTGTATTGAGCCTTGCCGATGTACAAACGATTTTGTCCGCGGCCGAGAAGCATGCCGTGGAGCATAAGTGGCCGGTAACGATTTCCGTGGTCGACGATGGCGGCCATCTGCTGGGCTTGCAGCGCCTGGACGGCGCCGCGCCGATCTCGGCGCAGATTTCCCCGGCCAAGGCGCGCACCGCCGCCCTGGGCCGCCGCGAATCCCGCATCTATGAGGAAACCATCAACCAGGGGCGCACGTCCTTCCTGTCCGCGCCCGGCCTGGAAGGCATGCTGGAAGGCGGCGTGCCGGTCATCGTCGATGGCCAGGTCGTGGGCGCCGTGGGCGTGTCGGGTGTGAAATCCACGGAAGACGTCGAAGTAGCCCGTGCCGGGATCGCCGCCCTGAAACCATGACGCAGCGCCCGGCACCGTTATCGGATGCCGGGGCGGAGCCGGCGGCGCGGGCCGGCGGCTCCCTCCTGAATCCCGGGATAGGCAAGCGCGAAGTCTGGGCCTGGGCCATGTACGACTTTGCCAACTCCGGCTATACCACCGTGGTGCTGACCACGGTTTTCAGCGCCTATTTCGTGGGCGTGGTGGCGGTGCAGAAGACATGGGGCACGCTGGCGTTCACCGCCGCCCTGTCTTTTTCCTATCTCATGATCATGCTGACCATGCCTACGCTGGGCGCGCGGGCCGACGCCAGGGCGGGAAAGCGGCGGCTGCTGTTTACCAGCACCGTGGGCTGCGTCCTGGCCACCGTACTGCTGGCATTCACCGGCCCGGGCGACATCGCCTGGGGGCTTTTCGCCATTGCGCTGTCCAATTACTGTTATTGCGTGGGCGAGTCCATCGTGGCGGCCTTCCTGCCCGAGATCGCCCGGCCCGAAGCATTGGGCCGCGTATCGGGGTGGGGCTGGAGCTTCGGCTACTTCGGCGGCATGCTCACGCTGGGCCTGTCGCTGGCGCTGGTGTCCTGGGCCAGCGGACAGGGCCAGGCCGCAAGCCAGTATGTGCCTTACGTCATGGTGCTGACGGCGGCCATCTTCGCCATCGCCGCCGTTCCTTCCTTCCTGTTCCTGCGGGAGCGCACGCCGCCCAGCCACCGGCCCGCGCAGGGCATGCTGGCCCGCCTGCTGGCCGCATGGCATGAAACCCGGCGGAACTTCGTCGATTTCCGGCTGCTGCTGATGTGCGGCGCCTGCTACCAGGCGGGCATTGCCGTGGTTATCACCCTGTCGGCCGTCTATGCGACCGAAGCCATGGGCTTTACCATGGCCCAGACCATGCTGCTGGTCTTCACGGTGAATATCGCCGCTGCCGCCGGCGCCTTCCTGTTCGGCTATGCGCAGGATCGCATTGGCCACAAGCTGGCGCTTTCCATCACCCTGGTGGGATGGATCGTCATGATAGGGCTGGCCTACGCGGCGGTGCAGGCATGGGTGTTCTGGCTTGCCGCCATGGTGGCCGGCCTGTGCATGGGCACCAGCCAGAGCGCCGGCCGGGCCATGGTGGGGGCGCTGGCGCCCCCGGGGCGCTTGGCGGAATTCTATTCCCTATGGACCTTCGCCACGCAATTGGCGGCCGTGGTGGGGCCTTTGTGCTATGGCCTGGTCACCTGGCTGACCGGCGGCAACCACCGGCTGGCCCTGCTTTGCACCGGCCTGTTCTTCGTGGCCGGCCTGGCCGTACTCGTCCGCCTGGATTTTGCGCGCGGTTCGCGGGCGCGCGATACTAATACCCTGTCCGCATGAACGACGTCCGGCAATTGTGACAATTTTTGATTGAACTTGCCTGGATTTGTCAGCATGCAGTAAGACTCACCGGCTACGGTGGGCGGATAACTCGAACAACACACTTTAAAAAAGGAGCCTGCAGCAATGTCGAATGAAATCGAATCGGTACTGATAGAGAACCGGGTTTTCCCCCCTTTCCAGAACCTGGTCGAAGGGGCCGCCATATCGGGCATGGAGGGCTACAAGGCCCTGTGCGCCGAAGCCGAAAAGTCGCCCGATGCCTTCTGGTCGCGCCTGGCGCGCGAAAACCTGACCTGGAGCAAGCCTTTTTCCAAGGTGCTCGACGAATCGGAAGCGCCGTTTTATCGTTGGTTTGGCGATGGCGAGCTGAATGTTTCAGCCAATTGCCTGGACAAGCACCTGGACACCCCAACCGCCAATAAAACTGCGCTTATCTTCGAGTCGGACGACGGCAAGGTCAGCAAAGTCACCTACAAAGAACTGCACGCCCGCGTTTGCGAGTTCGCCAACGGCATCAAGGCGCTGGGGCACAAGACCGGCGAACGCGCCATCATCTACATGCCCATGTCGATCGAGGCCGTGGTTGCCATGCAGGCCTGCGCCCGCCTGGGCATCATCCATTCCGTGGTGTTCGGCGGCTTTTCCTCCAAGAGCCTGCACGAGCGCACCGTCGATGTGGGCGCCACGCTGGTCATCACCGCCGACGAGCAGGTGCGCGGCGGCAAGGCCATACCGCTCAAGAGCGCGGTCGACGAAGCCCTGGCCATGGGCGGCTGCGAGGCCGTCAGCCATGTCATCGTGTACAAGCGCACGGGCGGCAAGGTGCAATGGAACGAAGGGCGCGATCTGTGGATGCACGATGTTTGCGCCAACCAGCCCAAAGCCTGCGAACCCGTCGCCGTCAATGCCGAGCATCCCCTGTTCATTCTGTACACCTCGGGTTCGACCGGCAAGCCCAAGGGCGTGCAGCACGCTTCGGCGGGCTTCCTGCTGTGGTCGCTGCTGACCGTCAAATGGACCTTCGACGCCAAGGACAGCGATGTCTTCTGGTGCACGGCCGACGTGGGCTGGGTCACCGGCCACACCTATATCACTTACGGGCCCCTGGCCGCCGGCCTTACCCAGGTCGTCTTCGAAGGCGTGCCCACCTACCCGCACGTGGGGCGCTTCTGGGACATGATCCAGCGCCACAAGGTGACCGTGTTCTATACGGCACCCACCGCCATCCGTTCGCTGACCAAGGCGGCCGAGGCGGCGCCGGAATACCATCCCCGCGAATACGATTTAAGCAGCCTGCGCATCATCGGCTCGGTGGGCGAGCCCATCAACCCGGAAGCCTGGATGTGGTACTACACCAATGTCGGGCGCGAGCGCTGCCCGGTGCTGGATACCTGGTGGCAGACCGAGACCGGTGCTCATATGATTACGCCTCTGCCCGGCGTGACCCCGCTGAAGCCCGGGTCCTGCACCTTGCCGCTGCCCGGCATCGCGGCTGCGGTGGTCGACGAGGCGGGCGAAGAAGTGGGGCATGGCAAGGGCGGCTTCCTGGTCGTCAAGCGTCCATGGCCGGCCATGATACGCACCATCTGGAACGACCCCGAGCGTTTCAAGAAAAGCTATTTCCCGCCCGAACTCAAAGGCTATTACCTGGCGGGCGACGGCGCCCAGCGCGACAGCGACGATTATTTCTGGATCATGGGCCGCATCGACGACGTGCTGAACGTTTCGGGCCATCGCCTGGGCACCATGGAAGTCGAGTCGGCGCTGGTGGCCCACGAGCTGGTGGCCGAAGCGGCGGTGGTGGGGCGGCCCGACGCGACCACCGGCGAGGCCGTGGTGGCCTTCGTGGTGCTCAAGCGTTCGCTGCCCGAAGGCAGCGAGGCCGACACGATAGCCAAGCAGTTGCGCGACTGGGTGGCCAAGGAAATCGGCCCCATCGCCAAGCCCAAGGACATCCGTTTCGGCGAGAACCTGCCCAAGACCCGTTCCGGCAAGATCATGCGGCGCCTGCTGCGCGTGGTGGCCAAGGGCGAGCCGGTCACCCAGGACGTGTCCACGCTGGAAAACCCCGCCATCCTCGACCAGCTGTCTCAGGCGCACTAGCAATCGTGCCTCCCGGCTTGCTTCTGGTAAATTGCCGGACAAGCCGGGGTGATGTATTGTGTTGGCCCAGCGTCTCGTCGGGTGTGTCGATCACGCGGACGGACCGGCGGGGCGCTGATGACCCGGATCAAAATCAGGCTTCGGCCTGATTTTTCTTTTCCCGAACCGAACCTTCCGAATTGCGGAGCATATATTGAAACCGAGCCAGTCCGACCGGGGCGCCCTGATGCTGATGGCCCTGACCGTCACCCTATGGGGATTCAGCTGGATCATCATGAAGCATCTGTCCAGCTTCATCGGGCCCTTCGACCTGGTCATGGCGCGTTACGCCATTGCCTTTCTCGTTCTGTTCGTCGCATTGGTGGCGACGCGGCAATCGCTGAAATTCCCGCCATTCTGGCTGACCCTGGGCATCGCCGTCTTCCAGACCACGGCCTTCCAGTGCCTGTGCCAGCTTGCGCTGGTCAGCGGCGGCGCCGGGCACGTCGTCATGCTGGCGTACACCATGCCTTTCTGGGTCGTGCTGTTCGCCTGGGCGCTGCTGGGCGACCGGCCTACGCGCCGCCATATGTGGGCCTTTGCGCTGGCGGCCCTGGGCCTGCTGGCCATCATCGCGCCCTGGAAGGGGCTGGGTTCGATGACGGGTTCGCTGCTGGCCCTGGCGGGGGGCGCATGCTGGGGCCTGGGCACGGTGCTGTCGAAAATGATGTTCCAGCGCCATACGCCCAATGTGCTGAACCTGACGGCCTGGCAGATGCTGCTGGGCGCCGTGCTGACCTGGCCGGTGGCGCAGGCCTTTCCCCAGCAGGAAATCGTCTGGGAGCCCGTCTTGTTCTGGGGCATGGCCTATATGGCCGTCATTGCCTCGGGCCTGGGTTGGTGGCTGTGGCTGTCGGTGGTGCGCCGGGTCAGCGCGACGGTGGCGGGCATGTCCAGCCTGGGCGTTCCGGTGCTGACCGTCATCCTGGCCTGGCTGCTGCTGTCGGAGCAGCCGACCGCACTGGAACTGGCCGGCGTGGCCCTCATCATGGCGGGCCTGGTGGCCGTGAACCTGCCCGGCCCCAGGCGTCGCGCGCCGGCTTCCCGGCGCTGACGCTTGGCCAAGCCCGGCCGTAGCGGGCCTACATGCCGTTGTAGACCGGCCCTTCGCCGCCTTGCGGGGCGACCCACACGATATTCTGCGTGGGGTCCTTGATGTCGCAGGTCTTGCAATGCACGCAGTTCTGCGCATTGATCTGCAGGCGGTCCTCGCCCGTGTCCGTTTTCACGAACTCATACACGCCGGCCGGACAGTAGCGCGCTTCCGGGCCGCCGTACTTGGCCAGGTTGACCGACACAGGAATCGACGCATCCTTGAGCGTCAGGTGCACGGGCTCGTTTTCGTCGTGATTGGTATTGGAAATGAAGACGGAACTCAAGCGATCGAAGGTGATCTTGCCGTCCGGCTTGGGATAGTCGATGCGGGCGCATTCCGCCGCGGGCTGCAGACAGGCGTGGTCGGGCTTGCTGTGATGCAGGGTCCAGGGCATTTTCCCCTTGAGCAGCCATTGCTCCACGCCCGTCATGAGGGTGGCGACGGTGCGCCCCTTCTTGAACCACTGCTTGAAATTGCGGGCCTTGTTCAGCTCGGCGTGCAGCCAGGAATTCTCGAACGCGGTCGGGTAGGCCGTGAGTTCGTCGTGGCGGCGGTCGGCCACGATGGCGTCGAAGGCGGCTTCGGCGGCCAGCGCGCCCGTCTTGATGGCCGAATGGCTGCCCTTGATGCGCGACGCGTTCAGCACGCCGGCCTCGCAGCCCACCATGACGCCGCCTGGGAAGCACATTTTAGGCAGCGACAGCAGGCCGCCCGCCGTCAGCGAGCGGGCGCCGTAGGCGATACGCTTGCCGCCTTCGAAAGTGGGGCGGATGGCGGGGTGGGTCTTGTAGCGCTGGAATTCCTCGAAGGGCGAGAGCCAGGGGTTGGCATAGTCCAGTCCGACCACCAGTCCGACCACCACGATGTTGTTGGACAGATGGTAAAGAAAGGAGCCGCCGTAGGTATCGGCATCGAGCGGCCATCCGGCGGTATGCACCACCAGGCCGGGCTGGGATTGCGACGGGTCGACCTCCCACATTTCCTTGATGCCTATGCCGTAGCTTTGCGGATCGCGTCCCGCATCGAGCTGGTAGCGCTCGATAAGCTGGCGGCCCAGCTGGCCGCGCGAGCCTTCGGCGAAGACGGTGTAGCGGGCGTGCAGTTCCATGCCGGGCTGGTAATGCTCGGTGTGCGTGCCGTCGCGGGCCACGCCCATGTCGCCGGTGGCCACGCCCTTGACGGCGCCGCTGTCGGTGTAGAGGATCTCGGCGGCGGCAAAGCCGGGGAACAGATCCACGCCCAGGGCTTCGGCCTGTTCGCCCATCCAGCGCACCACATTGCCCAGCTGGACGATATAGTTGCCGTGGTTCTGGAAGCATTCGGGCAGCAGCCAGCCGGGCGTGGCACGCGCGCCCTTCTCGGTCAGGAACAGGAACTTGTCCTCGGTGACCGCGGTCTCCAGCGGCGCGCCTTTCTCTTTCCAGTCGGGAATGAGCTCGGTCAGGGCGCGAGGGTCCATGACCGCGCCCGACAGGATGTGCGCGCCCACTTCGGCACCTTTTTCAAGCACGCAGACGCTGATTTCCTGCTCGCGCTGGGCGGCCAGTTGCTTGAGCCGGATGGCGGCGGCGAGTCCGGCCGGCCCCGCGCCGACCACGACCACGTCGTATTCCATTGATTCACGTTCAGCCATGTATGAGATCTCCCGTATATCTTGTCTGGTGCTGCGTGCGGCCCCGCGGGCGCTCGACTCCATTGTCTGGGCTAATTGTATTGCAGTCTTGAGCAGCCGGGCGGACGGGCGTGTGATGTTTGGCGCCACCGCCACGTTATACTGATTGCTGCGATGCATTTAGCAAAAGGGGCGCAGGCCGATGCAAGATGTCGAATCGATTTCCGTGCCGCCGGTGGGCGGTGTTTTTCATTGGACCATGCCGGTGCGCTGGGGCGACCTGGACGCCCTGAATCACGTCAACAACACGGTGTATTTCCGCTACCTCGAAGAGGCCAGGGTCCAGCTGTTCGCCCAGGCGGGCATTACACTTCCATCGAACAGGGTAACCGTGCTTGCCCATGTTTCCTGCGATTTCCTGAAACCCATCCTGTATCCCGCAACCGTCGTCGTCAGCCAGGTGCTTACCCGCGTGGGCCGCTCCAGCATGGAAATGGACATTCTCATCGAATGCGAGGGCGAGCCGGGCGTCATCTATGCCAGGGGCCGCCAGGTCATGGTCGGGGCCGACGCTGAAACAGGCAGGTCCTCGCCGTGGACGCCTCAGGAGCTATCGCGTTTTGCCGCCTTGCTTGCGCCGCAATGAAGGATGAGGGCGGCGTCCGCTTTATGATTGATTTTTCGTTCTTTGCTTTTTTCGCTTCATCACTTACGGCACATGCTCCTTGCGGGTTTGCTGCCATCGCATGAAATATTGAATAAGGATAGGAGTAATGGATAAAGTCTATGCAAGCGCCGCAGAAGCGCTGAAAGGCGTCGTCGCCGACGGCCAGACCATTGCGGTCGGCGGCTTCGGCCTTTGCGGCATCCCCGAGGCGCTGATCGCCGCCCTGCGCGATTCGGGCGTGCAGGGCCTGACCTGCGTCAGCAACAACGCGGGCGTCGACGGATTCGGCCTGGGGCAGTTGCTGTCCACCCGCCAGATCAAGAAGATGATCGCCTCGTATGTGGGCGAGAACAAAGAGTTCGAGCGCCAGTTCCTGGCTGGCGAGCTGGAGCTTGAGTTCACGCCCCAGGGTACGCTGGCCGAGAAGCTGCGCGCCGGCGGCGCGGGCATTCCCGCCTTCTTCACCCGCACCGGCGTGGGCACCATCGTGGCCGACGGCAAGGAAATCCGCGAGTTCGACGGCGAGCAATATGTCATGGAACGCTCCATCGTTCCCGATGTTTCGCTGGTCAAGGCCTACAAGGCCGACCGCAGCGGCAACCTGCAGTTCCGCAAGACCGCGCGCAACTTCAATCCCAATGTGGCCATGGCTGGCAAGATCACCATCGTCGAAGTCGAGGAAATCGTCGACACCGGCGCCTTCGATCCCGACCACGTTCATTTGCCCGGCATCTACGTGCACCGCATCGTGCTGAACGCCAGCCCGGAAAAACGCATAGAACAACGCACTGTCAGCAACGCGCAAGGAGCAAAATAATGGCCTGGAATCGTGATGAAATGGCGGCGCGCGCCGCCCGTGAGCTGCAAGACGGCTTTTATGTGAACCTGGGCATAGGCTTGCCCACCATGGTGGCCAACCATGTGCCCAAGGGCGTCGAGGTCTGGCTGCAGTCCGAGAACGGCCTGCTGGGCATCGGCCCCTTCCCGACCGAAGACGAAATCGACGCCGACCTGATCAACGCCGGCAAGCAGACCATCACCACGCTGCCGGGCTCGTCCATCTTCGCCTCGGCCGACTCCTTCGCCATGATACGCGGCGGCAAGATCAACCTGGCCATCCTGGGCGCCATGCAGGTGTCCGAGAAAGGCGATCTGGCCAACTGGATGATACCGGGCAAGATGATCAAGGGCATGGGCGGCGCCATGGACCTGGTGGCCGGCGTCGGCAAGGTCGTGGTGCTGATGGAACACGTGGCCCGCAAGAAAGACGGCACCGAAGACCTGAAGCTGCTGAAGGAATGCAGCCTGCCGCTGACCGGCGTGGGCGTCGTGGATCTCATCATCACCGATCTGGGCGTCATGGAAGTGGGCGACACGGGCCTGAAGCTGATCGAACTGGCGCCCGGCGTCACCGTCGACGAAATCCAGGCCAAGACCGGCGCCACCCTGGATGTGTCGGCGGTCGCCTGATCTTAGCCATGTCTAGGGAAGCTCTGAACAAGTCACCGCGCCGCATGCATCCCCGGGTTCGGGCGGTCTGCGGCGTTGCAAATCCTCGCGATAGCTACGGCTATCGCTGTGGTTTGCGCCTTGCATCCCATCCCGAACCGGGGCGCCTGCTTTCCGCTCGACTTATTCAGAGCTTCCCTAGGAAGATGGCCTGAGCGATCCCGCATGATGGGACTGCCAGGCCTTTTTATATGGAATCTATCGGCGCTTGTGATCGGAGCTTGGGCGGCAGGAATATTTGGGCTTTATTTGCTTGAATAGTTTTAACCGTTGCCGCTTCAACAGGTGCGTTCTTGAAGGAATTGCCGTGAACCCGTCCGTCTTTGTCCAACGCATCCAGGCCTTGCGCGCCGCCATGCGCGAGCGCACGCTGGATGCCTGCGTGGCCCTGTCTTCCGACCCGCATCTGTCGGAATACCTGCCCGAGCATTGGCAGGCGCGGCAATGGCTTAGCGGATTCGGCGGCTCGGCCGGTACCCTGGTCGTCACCGCCGACTTCGCGGGGCTATGGACCGACAGCCGCTATTGGGAGCAGGCCGACAGCGATCTAGAAGGCACCGGCATACAGACCATGCGCGCCGGCGCTCCCGACGTGCCCGGTCCCGCCCAATGGCTGGCAGATCATTTGGAAAAGGGCGCCCGCGTCAACATCGACGGCCAGGTGCTGGCCGTGCAGGCGCATCGGCAGTGGCAAACGGCCTTGTCCGACAAAGGCATCAGCCTGGTCATCGATGCGGACGTCATCGCCGATATCTGGGAAGGGCGACCCGCGCTTCCGCAAGGTACTGTGTTCGAGCACCTGCCGCCGTTTGCCTGCCGCAGCAGGGCGGAGAACCTGGCGGCCGTGCGCGCCGCCATGCAGGAACACAAGGCTGCATGGCACTGGTTGTCTTCGCTGGACGACATCGCCTGGCTGCTCAACCTGCGCGGCAACGACGTTTCCTACAACCCCGTGTTTCTTTCGCATGCCCTGATAGGCAAGGACACCGCGCGATTGTTCGTTGCGCCCGGCAAGATTCCCGACGCCTTGTGCGCAGCCTTGTCGGACGACGGCGTAAGCGTCGAAGCCTATGACCAGGCCGCCGGCGCGTTGGCTTGCCTGCCGGAAGGGCAGGGCCTGTTGATCGATCCGGCCCGTACCACCGTGGGTACGCTGGCCGCTGCCGCCTTCGCCGACAAGATCGAATCCATCAACCCATCCCAACTATTGAAGTCGCGCAAGAACGCCGCCGAGGCTGACAACGTGCGCCGCAGCATGGAGCAGGACGGCGCCGCACTGTGCGAGTTCTTCGCGTGGTTCGAGGCGGCGCAAGGCAATGAACGCATCACCGAAATCACCGTGGATGAGGAAATCACCGCCGCCCGCGCGCGGCGCCCCAACTTCATCACGCCCAGCTTCGGCACCATCGCCGCCTACAACGCCAACGGCGCCATGCCGCATTACCATGCCACCGAAGAATCGCATGCTGTCATCGAAGGCGACGGACTGCTGCTGATCGATTCAGGCGGCCAGTACCTGGGCGGCACCACCGACATCACTCGCGTCGTGCCCGTGGGCACACCCAGCGCCGAACAGAAGCGCGACTACACCGCCGTGCTGAAAGGCATGATCGCTTTGTCGCAGGCCGTGTTCCCGCGCGGCACCATGTCGCCGTTGCTGGATACCATTGCCCGCATGCCCATCTGGCAGACGGGGTCTGATTACGGTCATGGAACCGGACATGGTGTGGGCTACTTCATGAACGTGCATGAAGGACCGCAATCGATTGCGTATCGAGCGGTCGTCAATCCGAACATGGCGATGGAGCCCGGGATGATTACGTCGAACGAGCCGGGTTTGTATCGGCCTGGGCGATGGGGCATACGTATCGAGAACCTGGTGCTGGCTGTGCCGGCGGTGGAGACAGAGTTCGGGGAGTTCCTGAAGTTCGAGACGCTGACCTTGTGCCCGATCGATACGCGGTGTATTGAGCTTCCGCTGCTGACCGAAGAAGAAAAGGCTTGGCTGAATGCGTATCACGGGCAGGTGAGAAGCAGGCTGCTGCCGCTGGTGGAAGGGAAGGCGAAGGAGTGGTTACTGGAGAGGACGGGGGCGGTTTAGCCGAGGTGGCGGCGTTGGCTTCGCTGGCGGATATTACGCTGCTCAGATGAATACATCTTCAATACGCTGAGCATCCAGTACCTGTATGGCCCAGCGATTCAGGGTGGCCTCATCCGCTTCGACCAGGCGAGCTTGTGCCCAATCGGGAGTGGCGCCGAATTTTCGGGCGAGTTGTGCGGCCAGGATTTTGACACTACCTTCCTCCCTGCCTTCTTCCCTTCCTATCTGGATGCCTTGCTCGCGTTCTCGCTTTAGTCGCACGCGCTCGACACTGGTGACATAGGTCATTTGGGTTTCCTCTTCAAGTTGGCTGATGGCCTGTTCAAAGGTCGGTGCCAGCGCTTCTGGCAGGGCCATCATCGCATCGATGATGCGGAACAACTGAATGACATTATCGCGGCTAAAGCTCCAGTAGTACAAGCGGCGCATGAGTTCGGTCTTGCTGGCCAGGCGTGCTGGACCGTCACGCGCGGTATTGGCTTCCAACTGAGCCAGAATCACCACGGCAAAGGGGTTGGCTGAAGCGAGGGTTAAGAGTTCCTTCATACGCTGACGCCAGCTTTCCAGGTGGATGATGGGAAAGGTGAAGTTCAGCGAGCAACCCCAGTGTTGATAGGCGTACGACAGCTGGGGCGGGCCGTGCGTCCGTTCGGTCAAAACCGCCATGCTGACGACTGGACGATCGGGGTATTTTTCGTGCAGGCGGATGTGGTAGGTGAACATGCGTGCGGAGAACCCTGCGTCCTGCCTGGCCTGCACTTCTACATGAATGAGTACCAACGCCTGTTGTCCGCCCAGCAGTCGCAACGATACCAGTTTGTCTACATGGCGCCGCCCACGCTTGGCGCTGCGCATGACTGCTTGTAGTTCCTTGTCCAGGAATACCGGTTTATGCACCCAGTCGATCTGCGCATGCAAGCTGGGCCAGAGCAGAGCCATGAATTGCGGAAAGTAGGCATCCAGCGCATCTTTCCAGGCGCCATCGTAATCGGAGGCATCAAAGGACATGGGAAGATCGGAGGCAAAGTGAGGGGCTGGATCACTTTAGGCCGAGAACATCCGTCGCTAAAGATGGAGTGTATGGTTTTGCCGAGGTGGGGAAGTACTGATGGGGTCGGATATTTGCAGAAATGTGCTGCAGTCCATGCATATCGCTTAAGACTGTCCTGCTAAATGAATGAGTTCCTGAGTCGCATTTTCGCGGATTATTGCCGCGCCGCCACCGGAGATTCGTAATCGTCAAGCACGGCGGTGAAGGTTATATCGGCAACTGTTGTGTGACCCCTAATAGCGCACGTAACGGACCATTGTTGCGTTAAGACGTAGTACGACCTTGCAAAGCTGAAACGGATCGTAATGCTCAATGAAATCGTTCTTGAACATAATATTTTATTTGCAATGTGTAGTCATAAGGATACAATTAATTCATGTACAGCGTCATTGAAACGGAGCAATTCGCACTCAATGGCTGGGTGGCGTGAGAGATCGTATGACTCATGCGCGTTTACAGCTTTGCTTAAGGAAGGTGTCTCTTGGCAATCTATCCAGTCAAGCGAAAAGTATTGAACGAGCCAAGGCATTGGCTCGGGAGTTGCGAAATGAGCAAGATCAAGACCCGTCCGTTTGACGCATCCAACTACCTCAAAGACGAGGCAGATGTCGCCGCCTATTTAAAGGTTGCGATGGAAGATGGTGATCCAGCATTGTTGGCGGCCGCGCTGGGCGACATCGCCAAGGCTCGGGGCATGACTCAGTTGGCTCGCGACACTGGGTTGTCTCGGGAAAGCCTGTACAAGAGTCTTTCGGGGGAGCGCGCGCCCAGCTCCGATACGCTGTTCAAGGTCATCCATGCGATGGGTTTCAAACTTACAGTAGAGCCGCTGGCTACGGATGGCTGAGTGCTATTGGCGCCAGTTCAATATCGCCCTTTCAGTCAGAAACGGTCGTTCAGTAAATTCTCGTGGTCGACGCCTTTAGGCTAAAGTGGCTTGTTAGTATGGATCGAGAAAGGATTGGGTATGTCCGACGTCAGCAAGCTTGTTGATGGCAACGCAGTGTACAGAACCTTGCTGGAGTCGACCAAGGCGATTCCTTGGAAGATCGATTGGGCCACGATGAAATTCGCCTATATCGGCCCTCAGATTGAGGCGTTGCTGGGCTGGAGCCCTGAAAGTTGGGTGAGCGTGGAGGACTGGGCCATGCGCATGCATCCCGAGGATCGCGAATATGTGGTGAATTTCTGCGTCACCCAATCCCAAGCAGGTATAGACCATGAGGCGGACTACCGAGCGCTGACCAAGGACAACGGCTATGTGTGGATTCGCGACGTTGTGCACGTGGTGCGCAATGACAGAGGCGAGGCCGAAGCGCTGATCGGCTTCATGTTTGACATCACCGAACGCAAGAAGACCGAGCAAGAGCTGTTGAGCTTGCAAAAAGAATTGGAGGCCCTGTCCTTCAAGGATGGCTTGACGAATATTGCCAACCGACGTCGCTTTGACAGTAGTTTCGAATTGGAGTGGGAGCGTGCGCGCAGCGAACGCCAGCCACTGTCCATGTTGTTGTTCGACGTCGATTTTTTCAAGCAGTACAACGATTTGTATGGTCACGCTCAGGGCGATCAGTGCCTGGTGGATATTGCCCAGACACTGAGTTTGGCACTGGATGGCCCTCGCGATCTTGTTGCGCGCTACGGCGGGGAAGAGTTTGTCGTGCTGCTGCCCGAAGCCGATGCCGGGGTGGCCCGGAAAGTCGCTGAACGCTGCCAGCGATTGCTCCAGAAGAAGTCTATCGTGCATGCACTGTCGCCGCATGGCAGGCGCGTCACTGTCAGCATAGGCGCGGGCACAGTGGTGCCGGATGAGCAGGCCGAGCCTGCCGGCTTCATCAAAGCCGTAGATCAGCAGCTATATGCGGCCAAGAACAACGGGCGGCATCGCATCGAGCATGTGCAGTTGGAGGCCAAAGCGCCTTAGTTTGCAATTGAGGGCCCTGCGGACACAGACTATTTTCCTTGTCATTTTCAGAGAGTCGGTGAGTTTACGCTCAGGGTCGTACGCTGACATAAATGCTAGACTGCCCTCATCCAATCTTGCTAATACTTCGCTGTTCTAAGATGTAAAAATGACCGACTTCCCTTTCGACGCAGTCCTCTTCGACTGCGACGGTGTCCTCGTAGACTCCAAGCCCATCACAAATCGCATCCTGACCCAAATGCTCAACGAGCTGAGCTGGCCCATCACCCTCGAAGAATGCATGCGCATCTTCACCGGCAAGGCCGTCAGGGATGAATCCTCTTTAATCGAAGCCCGCACCGGCTTCCGCATCGACGACAACTGGACCAGGCAGTTTCGCCAGCGCCGCAACGAAGCGCTGGACCGGGATCTGGTCGAGATACCCGGCGCACCCGAAGCCGTGCGCGCCTTGCATGAGATACTGGATGGCCGCATTGCCGTTGCCTCGGGCGCCGATATAAAGAAAGTCGAACTGCAGCTGATCAAAGTGGGCATTGCCGATTGCTTCACAGGCCGGGTCTTCAGCGGCCAGGACTTGCCGCGCAGCAAGCCGTTTCCCGACGTCTACCTGACCGCCGCCCAAGCCTTGGGTGTGGCGCCGTCTCGCTGCGCCGTGGTGGAGGACACCGTTACGGGCGCGACCGCCGGCGTCGCGGCGGGGGCGACTGTATTCGGCTATAGCCCCGACACCGCGGGTCACAGCGGCGCGGAAGCACTGCGCGCTGTGGGTGTGGCACAGGTCTTTACCAACATGGCCGACCTGCCCAAGCTGCTGGCCGAATGGTCGCCAGCCGTCGTCTAGGCAAAGCTGTCCTGAAGGAACTGGCGGCGGCGTAGGCCCGCCGCCGGCTGTTGCCGACGCACGCATTACCAGCTGTAGCAATCAATAGGGCGGGGCGCTACGCGGCCAGCATCGTTGCAAGCTTGTCATTCAAATTGGGTATCCCCGATGTCGATATCCGGAACTCATCCTCCAGCACGTGGATAATTTCCGTCACCGAATCGAGCGCCTTCTTTTCGACCCGGCCATTCAGGTGATAGAACGAATACTGCCTGTTTAGCAAAGCATGTCGGCCGTTCGGCGCGGGGCGGGCCGCAATCAGGTTATTGACGAAATGGGAGCTTGGATGAGTCGATGTATACCAGTTGAACACCTCGTAATCTGGCGGGTGCTGACGCGCCAGATCAAAGATATACAGATCCTGCCATTCGTCCCTGGTCTTGGTTTGCAGGCAGTAGGCGTCATCCCTGGCTAGCAGGCGATACGGTCCATGCGGGGTGTCCTGGACGATATCCGTCGCGAAGCGTATCGGTGCCGTCAGCGTCAGGCCGCCGAATCCGGTATCGGCAATGAACGTTTCGCCTTCCACATCGACAAGCAGCAGCATATGGCTGCGTGGGGTAAGGACGCCGTCCTCGGCGTTCAGGCGGACACGCGCGGCAAGTCCCTCCACGGTGAATCCCATTTCCCGCAATACATGCTGGAATACGGAATTGTGCTCATAGCAGTAGCCTCCGCGCTTTTGCCTTGTGAACTTGTCCATCAATGCATCGATGTCCAGGCTGACCGGCGTGCCGGTAAAGGGGGACAGGGCTTCGAAGGGGATGGCCTGGGTATGCTTGACGTGTAGTTCGTGCAATGCCTGCCAGGTCGCTTCGCGTTGTCCCTGGTATTGGATATGTTCCAAGTAGGCGGAAATATCAATCATGCAGCGGCCTCCTCGCAGGATCTCAAATTGCATCGAAATGGGAAGTGATTTTGTAGACGATTGCACGGCGGGTGATTGTGTCCATTCGCGTTTCTTCCAGAATTGAAAATGTTCTGTGGGCAGTGTAAAACCTCAACTTAACTTTAGGTCAAAGGGGGCGGAATGCACGCAAGCTCGCAGTTACAACAGCGGGGCGATTTGTCTGTGGGAGAGGTCGCCGCAAGAAGCGGGGTGGCTGTGTCGGCCCTGCACTTTTACGAAAAGAAGGGCTTGCTGCACAGTCGGCGCAACCAGGGCAATCAGCGCCGTTACTTCCGTGATGTGCTGCGGCGTGTTGCCGTGATCAAAGTGGCGCAGAGCTTGGGTGTTTCGCTGGACGCCATAAAGGATGCGTTCAACGCCTTGCCGGAGGAAAGGACGCCTACCGCGAAGGATTGGGCTCTTATGTCCGCCACATGGAAGAAGGATCTGGACCAGCGTATCGCCAACCTTGTCCAGTTGCGTGATCATCTTGACGATTGCATAGGTTGTGGCTGCCTGTCGCTGGAATGCTGCAAGCTTGTCAACCCACAAGATAAGCTTGCCGGCCGGGGTTCAGGCCCTGTCCGGTTTAAGTCAATCCGCATTGGTAGCCGGTAGATTATCCCGTCTTGAGGCGCTCAGGAGAAGCTGCCTTACGCTTGCGACCAAACCGCAACACCGCCCAAACCAAAACAAGAATATTCCCTGCAGCCCGCCAACAAGCCGGCTCGTCCCGGCTATAATCCAAATTTCCTGCTCCTGCCCGGTAGCCCCGGGCATGTATATTTACAATGACCAAATACGTATTTGTAACGGGAGGCGTCGTTTCCTCCCTGGGCAAGGGCATTGCCGCTGCTTCGCTTGCCGCCATCCTTGAATCCCGAGGGCTGCGCGTCACCCTCCTGAAGCTCGATCCCTACATCAACGTCGACCCGGGCACCATGAGCCCCTTCCAGCATGGGGAAGTCTTCGTGACCGAAGACGGGGCCGAGACGGATCTGGATCTTGGCCACTACGAGCGCTTCATTTCCACGCGCATGCGCAAGGTCAACAACTTCACGACGGGGCAGATCTACGAATCGGTGCTGCGCAAGGAGCGCCGCGGCGATTACCTGGGCAAGACCGTGCAGGTCATTCCCCACATCACCAACGAAATTCAGGATTTCGTGGCGCGCGGCGCCAAGTCTGCCTGGAACGGCGAAACCGATGTGGCCATTGTCGAAATCGGCGGCACAGTGGGCGATATTGAGTCGCTGCCTTTCCTGGAAGCGGCCCGGCAAATGAGCCTGCGCCTGGGGCGCAACAATGCCGCTTTCGTGCACCTGACGCTGGTGCCTTTCATTGCCTCGGCGGGCGAGCTCAAGACCAAGCCTACGCAGCATTCGGTCCAGAAGCTACGCGAAATCGGCATCTATCCGAATGCCTTGCTGTGCCGTGCCGACCGTCCGATTCCGGACGAGGAGCGGGCCAAGATTTCCCTGTTCTCGAATGTGCCGCTGGATGCCGTCATTTCCGTGTGGGATGCCGACTCCATCTACAAGATTCCGGCCATGCTGCACAAGCAGGGCCTGGACAATCTGGTGTGCGATGCGCTGGCCCTGACGCCGCCGCCAGCCGACCTGACCGTATGGGATCGCCTGGTGGACGCCATCGAGAATCCCCAGCATGAGGTGCGCATCGGCATGGTGGGCAAGTATGTCGACCTGACCGAGTCGTACAAATCGCTTAGCGAAGCCCTGGTGCATGCGGGCATACACACCAATTCGAAGGTGTCGATCGAATACCTGGATTCGGAGCAGATCGAGGCTGAAGGCACCGATTGCCTGAAGGGCTTGGATGCCATCCTGGTGCCGGGCGGTTTCGGCAAGCGCGGCACGGAAGGCAAGATCGCGGCCATCCGCTATGCACGCGAAAACGGCGTGCCGTACCTGGGCATCTGCCTGGGCATGCAGCTTGCGGTGGTGGAATTTGCCCGCCACGTGGCCGGCCTGGGCGGCGCCAACAGCACGGAATTCGACCCGTCCGCGCCGCATCCGGTGGTTGCGCTGATCACCGAGTGGCAGGACCGCGAAGGCAAGATCGAGAAGCGCGACCATACGTCGGACCTGGGCGGGACGATGCGAAAGGGCGCGCAGCGCTGCCCCGTCAAGCCGGATACGCGCGCCAGCAAGATCTACGGCAACGAAGTGAACGAGCGCCACCGCCACCGCTACGAGGTGAACAACGTGTACGTGTCGCGCCTGGAAGAGGCCGGCCTGGTGATCAGCGCGCGCACGCCCACTGAGAACCTGCCCGAGATCATGGAGCTGCCCGAGCACCCCTGGTTCATGGGCGTGCAATTCCACCCCGAGTTCACGTCCACGCCGCGCGACGGACACCCCCTGTTCTCCAGCTACATACGCGCCGCCATCGATTATCAGGCAACGCGCAAGGACGCCAAGAGTAAGGAATAGCCATGCAATTATGCGGATTCGAAGCCGGCCTGACCCAGCCTTTTTTCCTGATCGCGGGGCCTTGCGTCATCGAGTCGCGCCAGATGGCCTTCGATACGGCGGGCATCCTGAAGGAAATGACCGGCAAGCTGGGCATACCCTTCATCTATAAAAGCTCGTTCGACAAGGCCAACCGCAGTTCCGACAAGTCCTATCGCGGCCCGGGCCAGGACGAGGGCCTGCAGATACTGGCCGACGTCCGCGCCCAGTTGAATGTGCCGGTGCTGACCGACGTGCATACGACCGAGCAGGTCGCCGAGGTGGCGGCCGTGGTCGACGTCTTGCAGACGCCGGCTTTCCTGTGCCGTCAGACCGACTTCATCCATGCCTGCGCGGCCACGCTGAAGCCCGTCAATATCAAGAAGGGCCAGTTCCTGGCGCCTCACGACATGGCGCAGGTGGTGGCCAAGGCGCGGGCGGCGGCCATCGCTGCCGGTGGCGACGGGCACAACATCATGGTGTGCGAGCGCGGCGCGTCTTTCGGCTACAACAACCTGGTTTCGGACATGCGTTCGCTGGCCATCATGCGGGAAACCAATTGCCCGGTGGTGTTCGACGCCACGCATTCGGTGCAGTTGCCGGGCGGGCAGGGCAGCAGCTCGGGCGGTCAACGGGAATTCGTTCCCATCTTGGCGCGCGCCGCCGTTGCGGTGGGTATTGCCGGCCTGTTCATGGAAACCCATCCCAATCCCGATCAGGCCCTGTCCGACGGCCCCAATGCCGTGCCGCTGCAACAGATGGCGGCATTGCTGGAGTCGCTGCTGGCCCTCGATCGCGTGGTCAAGGCGAAGCCGGAAGCGCTGTAGCGCTTCCGCGCGTTTCTTTATCATTGGAAAGACAAGCAGCCCGCAAGGGGCTGCCCGGTACAAGCCGACACGGGTGCCGGCCAGGCCGCTATTTTTCTGTAGCGGCCAGCGCCACCGCCTCCACTTCCAATTCCAGATCGTAGTGCAGCGCCGCAACGCCCGCGATGATGCGGGCCGGCCGGTGTTCGCCCAGCCACTGGGCATAGTATTGATTGAAGCGGGGCCAGTTCTCCATATCGGTCAGGTAGATGCGGACCTGGACCAGGTCCTGGGGGGTCAGCCCGACCGCCTGCAGGCAGGCTTGCAGATTGGCCAGTACCTGCTGCGCCTGGGCTTCGAAGGGCTGGCCCGTCATGGGCTTGCCGGCCGCATCCATGGGAAGTTGGCCCGAAATGTGAGCCAGTCCCGCGGCGGTGCAAACATGTGAGTAGTGGCCCCCGGGGGTGGGGATGGCCGTGCTGTTGACGGTGTGGATGCGGCGGTTGTCGGTGCTGTGATTCATGTAACTCTTGAGTGAAAGATGAGGGCCGGGATCGCCGGCCCTCAAACAAAGGCTAGTCCAGGCTGATTCCCGAGCTTTTTATCACACCATCGAAAAGGTTGTAATTTGCATCGATCATGGACGTGAAGTCCTGCGCCGTTCCGGGCAGGGGTTCGATGCCCATGCCGTTCAGGCGTTTTACCGTGTCTTCGTCGGCCAGCACCGCATTCAGCTCCGCATTGAGCTTGTCGACGACGGCCTGCGGGGTCCTGGGCGGCGCCATCAGGCCCACCCATGAACTGACGTTGAAGTCGGCGACGCCGTTTTCCTGGAAGGTTTCGACCTTGGGATAGAAGGGCGAACGCTTGGCGGTGGGCACGGCAATGGCCTTCAACTGACCCATGTTGATGTAGCCCTGCACGGAGGCGGCGGAAACGAAGGCCAGCGGAATGTGGCCGGCCACCACGTCGTTGACGGCCGGTGCGCCGCCCTTGTAGGGCACATGGACCAGCTTGGCGCCGGTCTTTTGCGTCAGGAGTTCGCCCGCGATGTGCACGATGCTGGCCGTGCCCGAGGTGCCGTAGGACAGGCCTTCGGGCGTTTTCCTGGACAGTTCGATGACTTCCTTCAGGGTGTTCGCCTGCACGCTGGGGTGGGCCACCAGAATGATGGTGGAGTTGCCTATGTTGCCGACCGGCGTCAGGTTTTTGGTGGGATGGAAGCTGCCCATGCTTTTCATGACATGCGGATTGATGACCAGGCTGCCGTCCAGCGCCAGCATCAGCGTGTAGCCATCGGGCGCGGCATTCATGACGGCGTTGGTGCCGATATTGCCGGAGGCGCCGGGCCGGTTCTCGGCAACCACCTGGGCACCCAGTCGCTTGGACAGGTTCTCGGCGATGATGCGGCCGCTGGTGTCGGTGACGCCGCCGGGCGCGAACGGAATGATCAGGCGTATGCTCTTGCCCGGCTGGGGAAATGCGTCATTCGCGCTGGCGGGGTTCAGGAAGGCCGCGCCCATCAGAGCGGTGGCGAACACCTTGGCGGCAAGAAGTCGTACTGGGCTGTTTCTCATTTTTGATAGACACCGTTGGTTGTGGGGAAATCAGTGGGGCGCAACGCCATGCCGGCGGCAAGCCGGCTGAGCCAGCCGCAGGGCGACTCGAAATGGGTCATGATGGAATAGTGATCGTCGTCGAGCAGTTCGCCGTACAGGCAATCGTGCCCTTGCCGCTTGCACAGCTGCGCGAAATCGCGGCTTTGCGCCACCCAGGCCGGCGGTTCGGCCGAGCCGGCCACCATGGCCAGGCGGCGGGAGCCTTGGGGCGGATGCCGCAGCGGGCTCAGCCCGTCGACCGCTTCCGGGCGCAAGCGTATCTGCTCGTTCACGGAGATGTGCAGCACCGGCTCCAGTTCGTAGATGCCGCTGATCAGCAGCGCGGCGTCGGGCCCGTCCCGATAGGCGGAATCGGACAGCGCGGCCGCAATCAGGTGGGCGCCGGCCGAGTGCCCGGATGCGGTCAGGTTCGCCGCTTGGCAGGAGAAGGCGCCAGCGTTGGCGCGTATCCAGGAGAAGCCGCGCCTGACCTGCTCGACGATGTCGCCCACCTCGACGTCCGGGCAGAGGTCGTAGTTCATGACGATGGTCGAGATCCCGTGAGGCGCCAGCGCATCGGCCACGAAACTGTAGTCCGATTTGTCGCGGGCGCGCCAATAGCCGCCGTGCAGGAAGACATGAAGTGGCGCGTTCGGGTCGGCAACGGGAAAGATGTCCAGCGTGGCAAGCCGGGATTCCCCGTAAGGCACGTCCAGGCGGCAGGCCTTGCGCTGCGACCACCGCTCGCGCGTGGCCCGGCTCAGTGCCGAGGCGCGCTCGGCGTAGCGTTCGACTTCCGCCGCGGCTATCGAGACCCGCGGATTGAATTGCTGTTCGATGTCTGTTCGTGTCATGGCGCTAAGGGCTGGTTGGTTGGCAAGAGAGGGGAAGCAGTGGCTGGAAGGGGCGCGTTGCCTGGGTTCAGTGTTTATTTGGCGTCGCCGTAGACGGTTGCCCGCGAGACGCCCAGATGCTGGGCGACCACGGCGGCGGCATTCCTGATCTCCAGGAAACCCTCTTCCTTGAGCGTGCGGACCAGGACTTTCCTGTCCTTCTTGCTCAGGGCGCGCGGCGTGGTCGCCAGCGAGGCCGAGAATTCGTCGATCTTGGCGCGCAGCATGGCGGCATTGCCGGGATCCAGGGTGTCCCGGGCCCCGGTCTGGGTGGTGGAGACGAATTTTTCAAGGAAGACGGAAAGGCTCTGGAACATGCTGATATCGATGTTCAGGCAAAGCGCCGCCACGTAGCGCCCGTTGGCATCCTTGATGCCGATGGACGAGCTCTTGGCCTGCCTGCCGTCCGAGAACTGATTCGGATAGCCGGCCAGGACTTGCGGGTATTCATCGTCGAGAATGCGGGCCAGGCCCAATTCGGTCGCGGGATCGCCGACCTGGCGGCCTGAAAGATTGTTCTTGATGCAGGCGATGGCGTGCTTGGGATCGGTCAGGTCGTGCACGACCACTTCGCAGAACGGTTCGAAGGTGGCACCTATGCCCTCTGCGATTTTTTCCAGCTGGCTGAGCAGATGGGCCTGTGCGGCGGTGTCTTGAATCTTATCCATTTGTACAGATTATCTAAATTTGTACTAATCGTCAATTGATTCCGGGTTGGCTAGTGAAAACCCTGAAGACGCCCGGCCTGGCGAGGCTAGAGCGGCGGATTCTTTCTTGTATAGTGACTCTTTACCGCCTTCGCACCATACAGAAAGAGTCTTGCCATGACTGCCTACGTGATCGCCAATGTCTTTGTGACCCATCCCGAGAAATACGAGGAGTACCGCCGCTTTTCCACGCTGGCCATGCGTGCGCACGATGTGAAGGTGCTGGTGCGGGGCGGGAAGACGGAAACGCTGGAGGGGCGCGACCCGGGGCGGACGGTGGTATTGCAGTTTCCCAATATGGCGGCCGCGCGCGCCTTCTACAACTCGGCGCAATACCGCCGCGCCCGCAACGCCCGCGAACGCGCGGCCGTCATGAATATGTACATCGTTGAAGGCGCTTGAGGCTTCGATGCCGGTGCAATCTTCCTTGGACGCGCGGTTGAATGCGCGTTGCACCTCGCCTCGAAACGGATAGCCCGTTTGCGTGCCCTTGATTGACGCGAAAGCGAAGCGCTTGCTAAAATCGTTGACTTATCAATGATTGATCTATCCAAGGCTTGAGCATGGCAGCCACTTCCGCCCCGTCTTCCACCGAAACCGGCCGCGTATTGTCGGTGCGCCAGTCGCTGCTGGCCATGCTGGGACTGTGCTTCGTCACCATGATGGTCGCCGTCGACCAGACGGTCGTGGGAACGGCGCTGCCCACCATCGTGGCCGAGCTCAACGGCTTCGAGCTCTACGCCTGGGTGGCCACGGCCTATCTGCTGACCTCGGTCATCACCATTCCCATCTTCGGCCGCCTGGGCGACTACTACGGCCGAAAGCCCTTCGTCGTGGCATCCATCGTCGTCTTCATGCTGGCGTCGGTTTTATGCGGCATGGCCGACACCATGCTGCAACTGGCGCTGGCGCGCGCCTTGCAGGGCATAGGCGGGGGCATGCTGATCGGCACGGCGTTCGCCTGTGTGCCGGACCTGTTTCCGGATTCGCACGTGCGCCTGCGCTGGCAGGTGCTGCTGAGCGCGGCGTTCGGAATCGCCAATGCCTTCGGCCCTTCGCTGGGCGGCTTCCTGACCCAATACACCGGCTGGCGCTCGGTGTTCTTCGTGAATCTGCCCATAGGCATCATCAGCCTGTATTTCGTCTGGCGCTTCTTGCCTCATATACGACAGGTGCAGTCGAAGGATATCCGCCTGGACTGGCAGGGGGCTCTGCTCATCGCCCTGGGCCTGGGCAGCCTGCAGTTGTTCGTCGAGCTCCTGCCGGCGCACGGAGCCAGCCTGTCCATGGTCCTGCTGGGCATGTCGTCCCTGATCGTGTTCGCCGCGCTGCTGTACTGGGAGAGGCGCTGCCCGCAGCCCTTGCTGCCCCTGGACATGTTCCGCAACAAGAGCCTGGCCACGCTGTTCTGCCTCTCGCTGCTTGTGGGTTTCATCATGTTCGCCCTGCTGTTCTACATACCGCTGCTGCTGCAGGGCGGATTCGGCATGACGCCGCAGCAGGTGGGCCTGCTGATCACGCCCCTGGTGGTATGCATCACGCTGGGCAGCGTCACCAACGCGCGCATTATTGTCCGGCTGTCCAGACCCAACCATATGCTTTACGCCGGCTTCATCCTGCTGATCCTGGCCTGCGCGGGCATGACCCTGATGCAGCAGTCCACGCCCAAGCCGCTGGTCGTCGGCTATATGATCCTGGCCGGCCTGGGCCTGGGCTTCGTCATGCCCAACCTGACCGTATTCGCCCAGGAAACGGCGGGGCGTTCGCTGCTGGGAATTTCCACCGCCATGCTGCAATCGGTGCGCATGATAGGCGGCATGCTGGGCACCACCATCGTCGGCACCCTGGTCACGAACTACTATGTGGGCGGCGTGCGCGAGGCGGTGCCGCAAGGCCGGGGCACGTCGTGGCTGGGCATGCTGGAGGATCCGCAGGTGCTGGTCAACCATTCCATACAAAGCGACTTCATGGCCCATCTGCAGCGCCAGGGCCTGTTGGGAGACTCCTTCATCGAACTGGCGCGCGCGGCGCTGGTGTCCGCCGTGCATCACGGCCTGGCCACGGCCTTGCTGGTGGCGGTGATCGCGCTGGCATGGGTCTATCGCCTGCCGCTGGTCCGCCTGACGCGCACGGCGGGAGCCGCCCGCGCGACTGGGCGGGAGGACGCATCCCATGGCTGACATTCCGCAGTTGCAGGCCATACAGCAGTTGGGCCGCACCTACCGAGCTCTCATGTCGGCGTTTGAAGCCGATATCGGGCACTCCATGCCCCGGTGGCGCATATTGCTGGCCTTGCACCGCTCCGGAGAGTGCTCGCAGAAGCAGCTTGCGCGCGAACTGCCCATGGACCCGGCGGCGCTGACACGCCAGATAAAGGCCATAGAAGGCATGGGGTGGATAGAGCGCCATGCCGATCCGGCCGACAACCGCCTGACCAATGTCGCGCTCACGGCCAGCGGTCGCGAAGTTGTCCAGGCCACGCTGCCCCGGCGCACGGCCTTCATCGAGAACGTGTTCGAGGACCTCTCCGCCGCACAACTGGACCAGTTGAGCGACCTGCTGCATACCCTCGAAGAGCGCCTGCGGCGGGGACCATAAAATTTCCCATCATTTAAACTTGATGTAACCCGCCCGCGCGCGGCCCCGGGGTACAATCGGGCGTTTGCGCTTGTTCCAACCGGATTCAGCTCTCGCAAGCGCCTTGGCCAGCCCTTTCAGCGTAACCTTATATTCAAGCAGGACAGTCAAATCATGAGTGCAATCGTAGATATCATTGGTCGTGAAATTCTCGACTCACGCGGCAATCCCACCGTCGAATGCGACGTTTTGCTGGAATCGGGCGCAATGGGGCGCGCCGCCGTGCCCTCGGGCGCCTCCACCGGTTCGCGGGAGGCCATCGAGCTGCGCGACGGCGACGAGAAACGCTATCTGGGCAAAGGCGTGCTGCGCGCCGTCGAGAATCTGAACACAGAAATCTCCGAAGCGCTCATGGGCCTGGACGCCCAGGAACAGACCTTCGTCGACCGCAGCCTGATCGACCTGGACGGAACCGAATCCAAAAGCCGTTTGGGCGCGAACGCGATGCTGGCGGCCAGCATGGCCGTGGCGCGCGCGGCGGCCGACGACTCCGGCCTGTCGCTGTACCGCTATTTCGGCGGCAGCGGCCCCATGCAGATGCCGGTGCCCATGATGAACGTCATCAACGGCGGCGCACACGCCAACAATACGCTGGACTTGCAGGAATTCATGATCCTGCCCATAGGCGCCACCAGCTTCCGTGAATCGCTGCGCATGGGCGCCGAAGTCTTCCATGCGCTGAAGAAACTGATCAACAAGCAGGGCATGTCCACCGCCGTGGGCGACGAGGGCGGTTTCGCGCCCAATGTGGCCAACCACGAGGCCGCCATCCAGCTGATACTGCAAGCCATTTCCGAAGCCGGCTACGAGGCGGGCTCGCAGATCGCGCTGGGCCTGGATTGCGCCAGTTCCGAGTTCTACCGCGACGGCAAATACCACCTCGCCGGCGAAGGCGGCGTTTCCCTGACGTCCCAGGATTTTTCCAATCTGCTGGCCACCTGGTGCGATAAATACCCCATCATTTCCATCGAAGACGGCATGGCCGAGAACGACTGGGAGGGCTGGAAGCTGCTGTCCGATCAACTGGGCAAGCGTGTTCAGCTGGTGGGCGACGATCTGTTCGTCACCAACACCAAGATACTCAAGCAGGGCATAGACCAGGGCATCGCCAATTCCATTCTCATCAAGATCAACCAGATCGGCACCCTGACCGAAACCTTCGCCGCCATCGAGATGGCCAAGCGCGCCGGCTACACGGCCGTCATCTCGCATCGTTCGGGCGAAACCGAAGACTCCACCATCGCCGACATCGCGGTGGCCACGAACGCCATGCAGATCAAGACCGGTTCGCTGTCGCGCTCCGACCGCATGGCCAAGTACAACCAGTTGCTCCGCATCGAAGAAGAGCTGGCCGAAGTGGCTTCCTATCCCGGCCGCGACGCTTTCTACAACCTGCGCTAATCGGCAGCCCGGCCAAGGCCGGGCTGTTTTTTCGACCGATACATGCGACTCCTGTTCATTATCCTGGCATTGCTGACCGTCATTACCCAATATCCCTTGTGGTGGGGGAAGGGCGGTTGGCTGCGCGTCCAGGAACTGCAAAGAAAAGTCGCCAGCCAGCAGGAAACCAACGATGCCTTGCTGGCGCGCAACAATGCCCTGCAGGCCGAGGTTCAGGACCTGAAGTCGGGCAAGGCCGCCATCGAGGAACGCGCCCGAGCCGAACTGGGCATGATCAAGCAGGGCGAGGTCTATGTGCAGATACTGGCGCCTCACGAGCGCGAGCCGCAGATGAAGACTCCTGCCGTACCGCAACGAAAAGGCAATTAGCACAGCGCGGCCCGGGTTCGTTCAAGCGGGCGCGCAGCACAGCACGACCCCACAGGCTGGATCGTCCGGCGAGACGGCCAGATGTTCGCTGCCCGGCGGAGGGTCGGTGGCGGCGGGCCAGGGCGTCGGGTCGCCGGCCTGCGCGGTGCCGCTCGGGTCGGGAGGCGCTGGAGCGGGGTTCGGCGGACTGGAATCGGCATGAGATGCGGGGCTTTCCGGCACGCCGCATTGGCTGCCGATGCAGCCGGGCCATGCGGATGATGGCCCGGGTGCTGTGCTTGGCCCCCTGACGATTTTCCCACCCGCGGGCAAAGGCCACTCGACCGGATGCGATTGCATGCCCAGCGCCATTTCGCGTACCAGCGGCAGATAGCCGTGCGCCAGCGCATGCTGCAGGTATGACCCGTTTTCCTGGCCCAGCAGGCGGATCAGGCGCTTGATTCCGGGCAACACGGGTTCATGCAGATAGCTGAGCCGCAGCACCAGGGTGTTTGCCAGGAAGATCGATGCGCCGGATGCTGGACCCAGGCCCCCCGCCCAACCCTGTTCGCGCCGTTTCTGGTCCTGCTCGTGCTGGTAATCATTATTGATGGCCGCCACCGCGCCTTTGCCCGGCGCCGATGCGGTGGCATCGGCGAAGTCGCGAAAGGCCTCGGGTGTGGGAGAAAGGACTTCGATCTGCCATGGCGCCCGTCCGGTCAGCGCGGTCCGGCGATGCAGGGCGTTCTGCAATTTTTGCCGGCTGGCCTGGCGGGAAGGTCCCGGAAACATCGGCAGCAGGGCCTGTTCGAAGGCCTGTATCATGACGTCGGGATGGGCATGGCCGACGATGCCCGCGCGGCCGGCCTCGAGCAGCGCCAGGCTGGCCGCCTGCCGTGCAAAGAGCCAGGCGGCGATGTCGACGCTGCCCAGGCCCAGCAGCAGTATGGGCAGCGCCACGGCGGAGAATTCAATCAGGCTGGCGCCGGACTGGCGGGGCTGGCCATCGCCGTGGGCTGGTGGAAGAGAGCGCTTGGGGGACATGGACGCAATGTATCCATGTCCCGGCGGGGCGTCGATTGTGGCTAGTGTTAATGGACGGAATCGTCCTCGTCGTACGAGGTTCCCAGGTTGTCGACGAACAGGCCGGCGCAATCGACGGCATCGAAGCGATAGGGCTTGCCGCAGAAATTGCAGACAATGTCGACATGCTCGTGTTCGCTCAGGATGTCCTCGATTTCCTGGCGTCCCAGCCCGCGCAGCATGCCGGCGACGCGCTCGCGCGTGCAGGGGCAATGCCAGCGGACTTCCTGCTCTTCAAGGGCTATCAGGTGCTCTTCCCAGAACAGGCGATGGATCAGGGTGTCGATGTCCAGCTCAAGCAATTCATCGCGCTTGAGCGTGGCGGCAAGATGGCCCACCCTTTCCCAGGTTTCGTCGGGCGAGTGCCCGGTGGAGGCTTGCGTTCCGCCCTGGCTGGGCAGGCGCTGCAGCAGCAGGCCGGCCGCAAGGGTCGAATCGGCCGCCAGCCACAGCCGCGTATCCAGCTGTTCGGAATTGCGCATATACGATTCGAGCACCTGCGCCACCGATTCGCCCTCCAGCGGGACGACGCCCTGGTAGGGCTGCATGCCGGTGGTCTCGCGGCCGGGGTCCAGCACCACGATGAAGCGCCCGTTGCCGTCGGCGTTCAGCAGGGTCTGCAGCGTGCCGTCGGCCGGTACTTCGTGGCCCTCGCGCAGGCTGACCGTGGCGCGTACCGAAAGATCGGTGTTGCACTCCACCACGATCAGGGCAACGGGACCGTCGCCCTGCAGTTGCAGGACCAGCGATCCATCGAATTTGATGTTGGAGGCGAGCAATATGGACGCGGCGAGCAGTTCGCCCAGAAGGCGCTGGACGCAGTCGGGATAGGATTGGTGGGCAAGGCCTGTCTGCCAGGCTTCGGACAGCCGGACTGCCTGGATCCGCGCGCTGTGATCGGGCAGCAGGTACTTCTTGAATTGGTCTTTCATAGGCTGATTTTAGCCCATATCGCCCTGCCGCCATGGGGCCGGACGGCTGCGGAGCCAGGCTATTTGCCCGACTTTTCGGCCGCGGCGATGCGCTGCTGTTCGCGCGCGCGCAGGACGTGACGGCGGATCTTGCCCGTGCTGGTCAGCGGCAGGCGGTCGACGAATTCCACTTCGCGGGGCATCTGGTAGGGGGCGAGGCGCTGCCTGACGTATTCCTGCAGCTCGGCCTGCAAGGCGTCGCTGTCATGCTGGCGAGCCTCGGGCTTCAGGACGACATAGGCCTTGACCAGGGCGCCCCGGGTGCCGTCCGGCTTGGGTACCACGGCCGCATTGGCGACCGCCGCATGGCGCAGCAGGCAATCCTCGATCTCGCCCGGTCCGATGCGGTAGCCCGAGCTTTTGAATACGTCGTCGCTGCGGCCCGCGTACCAGTAATAGCCGTCCTTGTCGACGGAGGCCAGGTCGCCCGTCAGGCACCAGTCTCCCAGGAACTTGGCCTGGGTGGCGGCATCGTTGCGCCAGTAGCCGAGAAACAGGACGGGATCGGGATGGCCGTGGATGTCGTAACGGTTCAGGGCGATCTCGCCCACGGTGTCCACGGGGCAGGGCTTGCCTTGCGCATCGACCACGGCGACCTGATGGCCCGGGTAGGGCTTGCCTATGCTGCCGGGCTTGGCCATCCATTTGCGGTGGCTGTTGCCCACCAGGTAATTCATTTCGGTCTGCCCGAACATTTCGTTGGGCGTGACGCCCAGCGCCTGCTGGGACCACTCGAAGGCGACCTGGCCCACGCTTTCGCCGGCGGCCATCATGGCCCGCAGCGCCAGCTGATAGTGTTCGCGCGGCTGCGGCACTTCCTGCATCATCAGCTTGAGCGCGGTGGGAAACAGAAAGGTATTGGTGACCTGATAGCGCTCCATGATTTCGAAGGCGCGGGCCGGCGAGAACCGTCCCAGCGCGCCCACGATGGCATGCCCGAAATACAGGGTGGGCAGCAGCGCATCCATCAGGCCGCCTGTCCAGGTCCAGTCGGCGGGGCTCCAGAAGATGTCGCCCTTTTGCGGAAACCAGTTTTGCGAGGCCACGAAGCCGGGCAGGTTGCCGATGAGCGCGCTATGGGGCAGCAGCGCGCCTTTGGGGGCGCCGGTGGTTCCCGAGGTGTACAGCAGCAATGCCGGGCTGCCGGATTTGGTGGGCACGGGCCGGAATTCCGCGGCCTGGCGCGCCAGCAGCGAGCGCCAGGGAATGGTGGCTTCATGCGGGAAGTCGACCCCGATGATCTGCGTGAGCGCGGGGCATTGCGATTGGGCGCGCAGTAATTCGGGCCCCGTCGAGGCATCGACCACGGCCACGCGCGCCTCGGCGTCTTTCAGGCGCACCGCCAGGCTGTCGGCGCCGAACAGCGGGGAAAGCGGCAGGGCGATGGCGCCCACGCTGAAGGCCGCCATGTATGCGGCCACGGTTTCGGGGCGCTGCCCCATGACGACGGCGACGCGGTCCCCCGGCATGACGCCCATCTTGATCAGGCCGCCCGCCAGCTGGTTGGTGGCCTCGGCCAGCCGCGAGTAGGTCCAGACCTCGCGCTGCCCAAGCTCGTTTTCGTGGAAAATGGCGATGCGCCGGCCTTCAACGGGGTTTTCCGCCCAGCGGTGGACGCACGCTTGCGCGATGTTGAATTGAGAAGGGACAAACCACTGGTAAGACGGGTACAGCTCCGAGTATTGGTCGTTCATTGTCTTTTGGATTCAACAGGGCGTGACTAGGGCGCAAGCTCCTTTTACCCCGAAGCATGAACGACAAGCCGGTTCTGTGCAATCCCTACGTTTCAGAAAGCGAATGACATTAGGGTTTCCACTGTGAAATGCTATGGCTTTTGAACATCCACCAGACGGGTGCCCAGCAGGCGGTCATGCAGGAACTGGCCGTCCCTGTCGAACCAGGTCCAGATGAACAGGGTGAAGGGCGCGAAGACGATGAACAGATCGGTGGAGCTGTAGCCCGTGGCGCGCGAGGCCGCCAGCACCAGCAAGGCGGCCAGCAATGGTATGGGCCAGAGCAGCAGGTAGCGCAAGAACAGCCTGCCCGCCGAAGGGCCGGCGCCGTCTCCATACACCAGCCGGATATTCCAGGTTTTCATGGGCAGTGTCTGGCCGCGCTTGCGCCAGCACATGATGAAATACACGCCGATGGCGATGAACAGGACGGCCTGCCGGCCATGTCTGAGCATCAGTGCATTCCGGCTTTGCGTGAGCGTGTCGAACAGATAGCCGGCCAGGAAGACCACGCCGAAAAGCAGCACGCCCTCGTACATCATGCAGGCGAAGCGTCGCCAGCGGCTGGGCGTCGACGGAAGGGATAAGGCGGGGATTTGGTGCATTGCGGTAAGAGCCGGTGGAAACGATGGCCGCTATTATCCCGCATTACGGACGGGCCATGTAAAACGCCCCAAAACAAAAACACCCCAAAATACTGGAATTCCAGCTTCTTGGGGTGCGTTGCGGCAAGCCTGTGCAGCCTGGCGCGGCTTTTGCCGCGCTTGCAGGCGCAGCGGCGGCGCGACTTAGCCGGCGGAGTGAACCGGGGCGGCGGCTTGCGGCTGGGGCTTGGCGCCCTGGGGCGCGGCAGACAGCTTGGCGAACAATTTCTTGAGTGCGGCGCCCGGCTTGAAGCGATACTGCTCTTCAATAGCGCGCATCATCAATTGACGTTCGAGTTCGTCGGTTAAACGGGTGTCTTTGCCTATGTTGATCATAGCTTGGCCTCTTTGCATGAAATTGAACGTTTCGTTCAAGGGTTAACCCTATTATAGGGGTTAACCCTAGGAAAAGGCAAGCCATAATGTTGCAACGCAGCGTGATGTGGCGCCAGTGCGACTATTTTTCCTTCCGGTAGCCCGCTTCGACCATTTCGAAGCTGAACAGGCGGCAGTCCAGTCCGCCATTGTGCAAGGGATAGCGGCGCAAGGGCTTCAGGCGCAGTTGGCGGGGCAGGTCCAGGTCGCTGGAGATGATGTTGACATGCCAGCCGCTGTAGTGCTGCTTCAGGTTTCGCGCCCAGTCGCTCCACAGGCCCGCGTCGTCGCCGGGCAGGCGTTCCCCGTAGGGCGGATTGGTGACCAGCCATCCCCTATCGGCCGGCGGCGCCACCTTGGCGGCATCGCCGGTTTCAAAGCGGATGGAATCGGGCGTCAGCCAGGCGCGCTCCAGATTGGCCCGGGCGGCGTCGATGGCGCGAGAATCCAGGTCGTAGCCCACGATGGGGCTTTCCAACTGGGTGGCAATGTGCGAGCGCGCCTCGTCCTTGATGTCGCGCCAGTGGCGCGCATCGTGATCGCGCAGCCTTTCGAAGCCGAAAGGCCGCCAGATGCCGGCCGGAACGCCCAGCGCGATCCAGGCGGCTTCGATCAGTATGGTGCCGCTGCCGCAGAAGGGGTCCAGCAAGGCTTGCGAAGGATCCCAGCCCGATAGCGCCAGCAGGCCGGCCGCCAGGTTCTCGCGCAGGGGCGCCTCGCCTTTCTCGAGGCGCCAGCCGCGCTTGAAGAGCGATTCGCCGGACGTGTCCAGGTAAAGCGTCGCGCTGTCCTCGTCCAGGAAAAGATGGACGCGCGCATCGGGCCTGACCGTATCGATGCTGGGCCGTTCGCCTTCGCGATCGCGAAGGCGGTCGCAAATGCCGTCCTTGGCGCGCAGGTTGCAGTATTGCAGGCTTTGCATGGGGCTGCGTATGGCCGACGTGTCGACCCGCAGGGTTTGTTCGGCGCCGAACCAACGCTCCCAGGGCGTGTCCTGCGCCAATTCCAGTATGTCGTCTTCGTGGCGGACGGGGCCATGGGCGACCTGGACCAGTATGCGTGTGGCCAGCCGGGAATACAGATTGGCGCGCAATACGCCCGTCCAGTCGGCATGGAAGCGGCAGCCCGCTCGCGCGGGTTGCGCGTCGTCGAATCCCAGCGCCTGCATCTCGGCGGCCAGGGCTTCTTCCAGTCCCTGCGGGCAGGGCGCGAATATGGGAAACACTTCGACCTTGGCGATTTGCCTGGGCCGGCGCGTGCCGACGCGCTGGATGATGGGCGCGCGCCTATCGGCGTCTTGCAAAGGCGGATCCATGGGGGGCCGTGCCTGCGTCGGCGCGGCCGCGTCGCCGCGGGCCGGGCTGCCGCGCCGCGCTGGCGCTTCGGTTCGCTTGCTGGCGGCCGGCGTTTTTGCCGCCGGTGCCGTGGCGCGCAGCGGGCGCTGCTTCTCGCGTTCCCGTTCCAGCTGCTCCACCTGGCGTGCGCGGGCGCCGCTGCGTTTGCGGCGCTCGCCGCCGGCCGCGGCGTCCGCCGCCGGACTGGCGGTTTTTTTCTTCAGTGTGAGTGTTTTGCCGGGTTTGTCGTCGGTCATGGTTCAGTAATTTAAAAGGGGCGTACGACGACCAATGCGACGACGACCAGCAGCAAAAGCACCGGAATCTCGTTGAACCAGCGGTAGAACCGGTGGCTGCGCACGTTGGCGCCGCGCTCGAATGTTTTCAGCATGCGCCCACAGCACACGTGGTAGGCGATCAGCAGGACGACGGCGGTCAGCTTGGCATGCATCCAGCCTTGCCCCATGCCCAGGCCGTAGCCGATGAACAGCCATAAGCCGAACGCCACCGCCAGCACCGCCAGCGGCGTCATGAAGCGGTACAGGCGGCGCGCCATGCCCAGCAGCCAGGCTTGCACGGACGGGTCTTCGGCCTGCGCCAGGTTCACGTAGATGCGCGGCAGGTAGAACAGGCCGGCGAACCACGAGGTGACGAACAGGATATGGAATGTCTTTATCCAGAGCATGGCTGCCTGTCTAGCCTCGCAGCTGGCCGTCGCCGGTCAGCACCCACTTCAGGGTGGTCAGGCCGTCCAGCCCGACCGGACCGCGGGCGTGCAGGCGGTTGGTCGAAATGCCGATTTCGGCGCCCAGGCCGTATTCGAAGCCGTCGGCGAAACAGGTGGGCAGGTTGACGTAGACCGAACTGGAATCGACCTCGTGCTGGAAGCGGTCGGCCGCATGCAGGTCTTCGGTGACGATGGATTCCGTGTGTTCGGAGCTGTAGCGCGCGATGTGGTCCATGGCTTGGTCCAGGCTGTCGACGACGCGGATGGCCAGTATGGGCGCCAGAAATTCGGTAAGCCAGTCTTCCTCGGTCGCCGCCGCGGCTTGCGGCAGCAGGGCGCGTGTGCGCTCGCAGCCGCGCAGTTCCACGCCCTTGCCGGACAAGGTCTGGCCCAGGCGCGGCAGGATGCGCGATGCGATGTCCGCATGGACCAGCAGGGTCTCCATGGCGCCGCATATGCCGTAGCGATAGGTTTTTGCGTTCACGGCGATATCGTGCGCTTTGTCCAGGTCGGCGGCCGCATCGATATAGAGGTGGCAGTTGCCGTCCAGGTGCTTGAGCAAAGGGACTTTGGCATCGGCCGCCAGCCGGGCGATGAGCCCCTTGCCGCCGCGCGGCACGATGACGTCGATGTAATCGGTCAGCGTGATCAATTGGCCGACGGCGGCGCGGTCGGTGGTGCCCACGACCTGCACCGCATCGGAGGGCAGGCCGGCATCGGCCAGCCCCTGGCCGATGATGGCGCCCAGCGCCACGTTGGAATGCAGCGCCTCGCTGCCCCCGCGCAGTATGGTCGCGTTGCCGGACTTCAGGCAAAGCGCGGCGGCGTCTATGGTGACGTTGGGCCGGGATTCGTAAATGATGCCGATGACGCCCAGCGGCACGCGCATCTGCGCCACCCGCATGCCGTTGGGCCGGATGGTGGTGGCGCCCAGGCTGCCGATGGGGTCGGGCATGTCGGCGATCTGCAGCAGGCCGGCGGCCATGGTCTCGATGGCTTTGTCCGACAGCTTCAGGCGGTCGAGCAGGGCTGGGGCCAGCTGGTTTTTCTCGGCGGCGGCCAGGTCACGGGCATTCTCGGCCTGCAAGGCCGCCTTGTCCTGTTGCAGGCGCGCGGCCATGGCGCGCAGCGCCTGCGCCTTGGCCTTTCCCGGAGCATTGCGCATCAGGCGGGCCGCCTGGCGGGCCTGGCGGCCAAGTATGCTCATGTCGGTAATGACGGCGTCGGCGCTGTCGGCGGCGAAAGAGGTATCGGTATGCTGTGTCATGGCTGTGTGTGTTTGCGTGCTTTTGGGGATTATCCCAGTATTTTGGATGCCTGGCATGGCATCCGGCGCGATGTCACCGCGGCTGGGTCTGCCGGGCGACGGCCACGCGCAAGGCCAGCCGCCCCAGTTCTTCCCAGGGGTCGTCCAGGCGGCCGGCCACTTTCAGCCCCTTGATCAGGCGATCGATGTCGTGCGCATGCTGGACGGCGGCAGGCCAGGCCCGCTGCGGCACTCTGGCCAGGGCCTGGCGCAGCAACTGCTCGCGCGATCCAAAGACTCGCTGGCGGCGCAGCTCTGCCTGGAAGTCCTGGCCCGACGCCTGGGCGGCCGCCAGCCGCGCCAGCACGCGGACCTCTTCGCCTATGGCCCAGAGAACCAGGGGCAGGGCCTCGCCTTCGGCCCTGAGGCCGGCCAGCATGGCCAGCGCCTTGCCGGCGTGGCCGGCCAGCATGGCGTCGCGCAGGCCGAACACATCGTAGCGGGCCACATTCAATACGGCCCGTTCGACATCCTGCGCGCTGATCTTCCCGGGCGGATACAGCAGCGCCAGCTTCTGCACTTCCTGGAAGGCGGCCAGCAGATTGCCTTCCACCTTGTCGGCCATCCAGTCCAGCGTCGCGGCGTCCAGCTGCTGATCCTGGCGGGCCAGGCGCTGCGCGATCCAGCGCGGCAGCGCGGCGCGCTCGATGCCGGCGACTTCGATGGAGGTGGCCGCGTCGAACAGTGCCGCCGCCCACTTGGCATTGCGCGTGGCCTTGTCCAGGCGGGGCAGGTTGACCAGCACCAATGTGTCGGACAGGGCGCCGCCATCCACCATGGCGGCAAGCTTCTGCAGGGTTTCACCGCCCGTCTTGCCGGGCTTGCCGGTGGGTATGGACAGGTCGACGAGGCGCCGGTCGCCGAACAGCGACACGTTCTGCGTGGCGCCGATCACGGCGGACCAGTCGCTGCGCGCATCCAGCACCAGGCTGACGCGTTCGCGGTAGCCGGCCTGCGTTGCCGCCGCCCGGATGGCGTCGCTGGCCTCGATGACGAGCAGCGGCTCGTCGCCCGATACGGCATACAGCGTATCCAGGCTGGGCGGGGGCGTCTTTTTCAGCTGGTTTAAAAGACTGTCTGCGTCGAGGCGGCGTCCCATGGCCTGGTCTAGGCCTTAGAACGAGCCGGCATCCGGCACGATGCGAGGCGCGCCCCAAGGCGATGGCGCTTGAGGGGCCGGCGCGGCGGGCAGGTTGCCCATGGGGTTCTCGGCCACAGGCTGCGATTCGGCGTTGGCGAACGCGTGGGCGACGTCGGGCGAAGACAGCCTGCGCACCACGCGGTCGATGAGGGATTGCTGCATTTCCTTGAAGACGATGCCGATTTCCCCTTGCTTGGCCTGGACGACCGTGTCGTCGTAGGGGATTTCGCGTGTCGACCGCAAGATGGTCGGCGGCAGGATCATGTGCCCTTTGTCGTCGGTAAGCTGGAACACGAATTCCAGGTTCAGCTCGTATTCTTCGACGCGCCCCTGGGCGTCCAGCGACAGTTCCCGCAATGACTGCGTGTTGGCCAGCTGGGTGAGCCGGGCCTGCGCCTGGGCGGGGTCGGAGACGAAGCGCGTGGCGGGCGAACTGGCGACGATGGCCCGCCGCATGCCCGAGCCGAATTCGGAGTTCTCTTCGATATTGGTGTAGATCGTGTTGAACGGCAGCGGCGACACCCCTTTCAGGTGGAAGCCGCAAGCCGCCAGGAACAGGCAGAGCGCCATGCAGGCCAGCCCCCGCAAGTAACGCTGCGAGGCCGGGGCGAGGGGCTGGGACGTGAGCATAGGGCTGTGCATGCCTGATTCTATCCGACGATGTTGACGAGTTTACCCGGGACGACGATGACCCGTTTGGCCGGCCGGCCCTCCAGGTAGCGGTCGGCGGCTTCGTGTCCGAGCGCCGCCTGTTCGATGTCGTCCTTGCCGGCTCCGTTGGCGACCTTGATGGAGCCGCGCAGCTTGCCGTTGATCTGCAGCATCAGCTCGATTTCGTCGGCGATCAGCGCGGCTTCATCGACCACGGGCCAGGGCGCGTCCAGCAGATCGCCGTAGGCCTGGTCGTAGCCCAGGTCCCGCCACAGCTGCCAGGTGATGTGCGGGACGACCGGATACAGCACGCGCAGCAGGATGGACAGGGTCTCGGCCAGCGCGCGGCGGGCCACGGCCGTATCGGGCAGGGCGGCGGATTCGAGCGCATTGAGCATCTTCATGCTCGTGGACACCACGGTGTTGTACTGGATGCGCTGGTAATCGTAATCGGCGACCTTGAGCAGGGTGTGGATCTCCCGGCGCAGCGTTTTCGAAGCCTCGTCGGCGCCGGTCCAGTCGGCGGCGCCGGCGTTGCCGTCGCGGATGTCCGTCTGTCTGGCGTGGCAGAAGGACCAGAGCCGGCGCAGGTAGCGGTTGGCGCCCTCGACGCCCGAGTCCGACCATTCCAGGGTCTGTTCGGGCGGGCTGGCGAACATCACGAAAAGGCGGGCCGTGTCGGCGCCCATGGAATCGATCAGCGATTGCGGATCGACCCCGTTGTTCTTGGATTTCGACATGGTGCCTATGCCGCCGTACTGCACCGGCGAGCCGTCGGAAATCCGCTTGGCGCCGATGATGGCGCCTTTGGCGTCATGGATGTTCTCCACTTCCTCGGGCCAGAAGTATTCGATGCCGCCGTTCTCGTTCTTGCGCGAATAGATATGGTTCAGCACCATGCCCTGGCACAGCAGGCGGGTGAAGGGTTCGTCGAACTTGACCAGGCCCAGGTCGCGCATGACGCGGGTCCAGAAGCGCGCGTACAGCAAGTGCAGCACGGCGTGCTCGATGCCGCCGATGTACTGGTCCATCGGCATCCAGTAATCGTTGCGCTCGTCGACCATGGCCGTATCGTTGCCGGGCGAGGTATAGCGCATGAAATACCAGGACGAGTCCACGAAGGTATCCATGGTGTCGGTTTCGCGCCGGGCCGCCCCGCCGCACTTGGGGCAATGGCAGGACAGGAAGCCTTCGTGCTTGGCCAGGGGGTTGCCGCTGCCGTCGGGAATCAGGTCGTCGGGCAGCACGACGGGCAGGTCCTGCTCGGGGACGGGCACGGGACCGCAGTCGGGGCAATGAATGATGGGAATGGGCGTGCCCCAGTAGCGCTGGCGCGAGATGCCCCAGTCGCGCAGGCGCCAGGTGGTCTGCTTTTCGCCCAGGCCTTTCTGGGCCAGATCGGCGGCTACGGCATCGACGGCTTCAGCCTGGGCAAGGCCATCGTACTTGCCGGAGTTGATGCAGCGGCCTTGCTGCTTGTCGCCGTACCAATCCTGCCACTGATCGGTGGAATAGGTCTTGCCTTCGACGGCGACCACCTGCCGGATGGGCAGGGCGTACTTCCTGGCGAAGGCGAAGTCGCGTTCGTCGTGGGCCGGCACGCCCATGACGGCGCCATCGCCATAGCTCATGAGCACATAGTTGCCCACCCATACCTGGACGGGCTGGCCGGTAAGGGGGTGGGTGACCGACAGGCCGGTGGGCATGCCTTCTTTCTCGCGCGTGGCCATCTCGGCTTCGGTGGTGCCGCCCTGCTTGCACGACTCGATGAAGGCGGCCAATTCCGGATTCCTGCCCGCGGCATGCGCGGCCAAGGGATGTTCGGGCGCCACGGCGCAGAAGGTGACGCCCATGATGGTGTCGGCCCGCGTCGTGAAGACATACATGCGGCCGTCCTGTATCAGCCGGCCCGCGTCGTCCTTGATGTCATGCGTGAAGGCGAAGCGCACGCCTTCGCTCTTGCCTATCCAGTTTTCCTGCATCAGGCGCACGCGCTCGGGCCAGCCGGGCAGGCCGTTCTGCACTTGGTCGATGAGCTCTTCCGCGTAGTCGGTGATGCGCAGGTAGTAGCCCGGTATCTCGCGTTTTTCGACCAGCGCGCCGGATCGCCAGCCCCGGCCGTCGATGACCTGCTCGTTGGCCAGCACGGTCTGGTCGACCGGATCCCAGTTCACGACCTGGGTCTTGCGGTAGGCGATGCCTTTTTCCAGCATCTTCAGGAACAGCCACTGGTTCCATTTGTAGTACTTGGGATCGCAGGCGCACATCTCGCGCGACCAGTCTATGGCCAGCCCCATCGCCTGCATCTGTTTCTTCATGTAGGCGATGTTGTCGTAGGTCCATTTGGCGGGCGGCACCTGCGACTTGATGGCGGCGTTTTCAGCCGGCATGCCGAAGGCGTCCCAGCCCATGGGCATCAGCACGTTATAGCCGCGCATGCGCAACTGGCGCGCCATCATGTCGTTGATGGTGTAGTTGCGCACATGCCCCATGTGCAGCTTGCCGCTGGGGTAGGGCAGCATCGAACATGCATAGAACTTGGGCTTGGGCGAACCGTCGGCGGCCTTGGCGTTTTCGGTGACACGGTAGGCGTCGCGCGACTCCCAGTTCTGGTGAGAGGCTTTTTCGACGTCGTTGGGGCTGTAGCGTTCCTGCATGGGATCCGGGAAATTGGTGAGTGGTTGCGCAAACCATGCATTATAGGATGCTTCGCCCAACCATGATCTGCGGCCGGGGGGCCTTGCGCGGCCGGCCGGTCCCAAGATGAAAAAACCCCGCCGGGGCGGGGTTTGCAAGGAATCCGGATGGCTCTGCGTCAGCGGCAGGAACCGGCTGGGGCGAGCCGGTGAATACAGCGCGCGAGTGCCATCGGCAAGCTCATTACTTGAGCTTGGTTTCCTTGTAGTCAACGTGCTTGCGAGCAACGGGATCGAACTTCTTGATCAGCATTTTCTCGGGCATGTTGCGCTTGTTCTTGGTGGTCGTGTAGAAATGACCGGTGCCGGCTGTGGATTCGAGCTTGATTTTCTCGCGGATACCTTTTGCCATGTTGAGCTCCTGAAGGTTAGATCGCTAGCGTTTCAGCCGGCTTGATTAAGCCGCTTCGCCGCGGGCGCGCAGTTCGGCCAGTACGGACTCGATGCCGTTCTTGTCGATGGTGCGCAGCGCATTGGTCGAAACGCGCAGGCGAACCCAGCGGTTCTCGCTTTCAACCCAAAAACGGCGCGATTGCAAGTTAGGCAAAAAACGACGCTTGGTCTTGTTGTTTGCGTGCGAAACATTGTTGCCCACCATTGGGCCTTTTCCGGTAACTTGGCATACGCGTGCCATGGTAATACCCCTTGAGAATTTGCCTGATGCGGGTGTCTGCCTGTATGGGTACCTATAAGGTACAAGCATAAGGTACAAGGCGCCTGCATCCATCTGTAAAGCCTAGCATTCTAATACGAAAGTGCTTGTTATATCAAGCCGACCGTAGCGCGATGCGTCCAAATAGCCACGAAAGGCCGGCGCAGAGCGCCAGCAGGCCGGTCAGGGGCAGGGGCGTGTCCGACTGCCAGGCGCTGACGGCCAGCCCGGCGCCGGCTCCGCACAGCATCTGCAGAGTGCCCATCATCGCCGAGGCGACCCCCAGCCGATTGCCCTGTTCCCGCAGGGCCAGCGCGGCGGCGTTCGGATTGACGAAGCCCTGGCTGGCCATGAAGCCGGCCAGGCAGATCATGAGCAGCGGCAGCGTGATGGCGCCGGCCAGCGTCAGGATCAGCCCCAGCAGCGTCATGGCCACCAGGGTGATCTGGGCCACCCGCAACAGCCCTTCGGGCGTGTGCCGGTTGAGCAGGCGCGCGCTGACTTGCGAGGCGCCGATGAGCGAGGCGGCGTTGATGGCGAACAGAAGCCCGAAATACCCGGGATCGACCTGGAAGATTTCGATGAAGACGCGCGGCGATCCGGAAATGTAGGCGAACATGCCCGCCGAGCCGAAGCCGCCGGCCAAGGTGTAGCACATGAAGCGCCGGTGGCGCAGCAGGGCCAGGTAGTTCCGGGCGATGATGAGGGGCCCCAGCGGAATGACTTTCTCGGGGTTCAGCGTTTCGCGCATGGTCAGGATCACCGCCGCCAGCAGCAGGCCCGCGCAGAGGGCCATGATGGCGAAGATTCCGCGCCAGCTGCCGAAAGCCAGCACCTGGCCACCCAGGATGGGCGCCAGTATGGGCGTCACGCCCATGACCAGGATGAGCAGGGACAGCGCCTTGGAGGCGTCCCGGGTGTCGAAGTTGTCGCGTATGACGGCGCGCGGGATGACGATGCCGGCCGCGCCGCCGAAAGCCTGGGCGATGCGCCAGAAGGTCAGGTGTTCGATGTCGCCGGTCAGGCTGCAGGCGATCGAGGCGGACAGGAAGATGACCAGGCCGAGGATCAACGGAGGCTTGCGGCCGTAGCGGTCCGCGAGCGGACCGTAGAAAATCTGTGCCAGGGCCAGGCCGAACAGGTAGCTGGCCAGCGTGCGCTCCACATGCCCCTGCGTGGTGCCCAGGCCATGGACGATGGCCGGAAACGCCGGCAGGTACATGTCGATGGCCAGCGGCCCCAGGGCGGTGAGCAGACCCATCAGGATCAGCCAGCGCGGTATGACGGTCAGGGAGCTTTGGGCTGGGTGCTGCATCAAGAGGAGGGGCGCGCGATCCGGTCTGGTTGAGACGCGGGATGCGCCGGGCTGGTATCGATTGCCATCTTAGCATGCCTGAATGGGGTGAATTCCCTTCCGGGGGAATATGTGGCACTATTTTCACCACGCTATTTCACAAGAGGAGTCGGCCTTGAGTTCGGTCTTGTCTGCTGTTGAAACGAAGTTGGCATCTTTGCCCCTGCCCGTCCAGATTATTTTGCCCGATGGCCAGAAGGTGGGCGCGCCCGATGCGGAAATCCGCCTCACCGTCAAGGACCGCTCCACGCTGGCGCACCTTGCGACCGGGCAGGTGGGCGTGCTGGGCGAGGATTACGTCGAAGGCAAATTCGACATCGACGGGTCCATGCGCGATCTCATGCGGCTGGCGGCGGCGATATTGCCGGGCTCGCCCATCGAGGCGGCCCGTGTGGGCCGGCTGACCGAGCTCATCCGGCGCCTGGTGTCGGTATGGCGCCATTCGGTCGATCGCGATGCGCGCCAGATCCAGTTCCATTACGATTTGTCCGACGATTTCTATGCCTTGTGGCTGGATCCGCGCCGGGTCTACTCCTGCGCCTATTTCCAGCGGCCCGACATGAGCGTGGCGCAGGCCCAGGAAGCCAAGCTCGACCACATCTGCCGCAAGCTCAGGCTGGCTCCGGGCGAACGCTTCCTGGACGTGGGCGCGGGCTGGGGCGGTCTGCTGCTGTGGGCGGCCGAGAATTACGGCGTCGACGCCACCGGCATCACGCTGTCCAAGAACCAGCATGCACATGTAAACCGCCTTATCCAGGAAAAGGGCCTGGAAGGCCGGGTGCGCATGGAATTGCTCGATTACCGCAAGCTGGACGAAAGCCGCCCCTACGACAAGATCGCTTCGGTGGGCATGTTCGAACACGTGGGCCGCGCGCAGCTGGAAAGCTATTTCTCCAAGCTCAGGCGCCTGGTCCGTCCGGGAGGGCTGGTCATGAACCACGGCATCACCGCCGGCGGGGTGGACAATGCCGAACTGGGCGCCGGCATGGGGGAGTTCATCGAGAAGTATATTTTTCCGGGCGGCGAGCTCACCCACATCAGCCACGTGCTCGAAAGCCTGACCCAGGGGGGGCTCGAAGACCTGGATATCGAAAACCTGCGCCCGCACTATGCCCGTACCCTGTGGGCCTGGAGCGACGCCCTGGAGGCCTGCCTGCCCGAGGCGCGCAAGACGCTGCCGGGCGAGCAGGGCGAGCGTTCGCTACGGGCCTACCGCATGTACCTGGCCGGTTGCGCCATGGGCTTCGAGCATGGCTGGATAGCGCTGCACCAGGTGCTGGCGCAGCCGCGCGGCCCCGGCCGCCACGACGAGCTGGACCATCCCGCCGACCTCGCCTACCCCTGGCGGCGGGACTACATCTATCAATGACAATGTAGCGGAAATGCGCGGCTGCCCGCGCGTTTCCAGCCTGCTTCCGGTGTCGCCGGACGGGGGTGCCAGGGTGGGCGAAAGCCGGTGTTTTCGCGCCCTAGGGATTACTACCGGTTTACATCTGGCTTCAATTTCTTTTAAACTGCTGCAAACTTCATAGTTTTTTCAATCTGGCGTATGGTGGGTCTTTACGGCCCCATAACCTGTCAACGAGTACCCGTACTCATCACGCTAGTGTCGGTATGTATCGGCGGCCTTCCGTCTTCCGCACACCCCCTTAGCCTTGGCGCGCCCTGCTGTGTATTGGCGCGTCCACGTTACTTAAGGAGGCAAACAGCCATGTCTTTCAATGTGAACCCTTCACATCGCGCGTTCCCGTCCAACGCTACGCCGCGTTTCTCGCGGCTCGCCCTGGGCCTGGGCCTGGCGGCCATTCTCGGCTTTTATGCCATGGGCGGCGCCGCCCATGCCGCCGAAGCCCCTCAATGCGAAATCGACCGTCCCGTCAAGTTCGGCGGCATGAACTGGGAATCCAACCTGGTCCTGGTCGAGGTCGAACGCTTCATTGCCGAAAAGGCCTATGGGTGCAAATCCGAAGTCCTGCCCACCGAAACCCTGCCGGCGCTGGCCGCCCTGGAACGGGGAGACCTGGACGTCAACACCGAAATCTGGCTGAACAGCGTGGCCGAACCCTGGGCCAAGGCCGAGGCCACCGGCAAGGTCAAGCGCATCGGCGACATCTACATGGGCGGCGAGGCCTGGTTCATACCGCGCTATACGGCCGAGCGCCTGCCCGAGCTGAAAAAAGCCGCCGACCTGCCCAAGTTCAAGGATGAGTTCAAGGATCCCGAAGAGCCCACCAAGGGCCGCTTCTACGGTTGTCCGGCGGGCTGGGGTTGCGAGGTGGTCAGCGGCAATCTGTTCAAGGCCTTGGGCCTGGGCGACACCTTCACCCTGTTCTCCCCCGGTACCGGTGCCACCCAGAAGGCGGCCCTGACCGCTGCCTACAAGCGCAAGGAAAACATTGTTTTCTACTACTGGTACCCGACCCCACTGGTGGGTTCCATGGATCTGGTCAAGCTGGAGCTGCCGGCCTATGACAAGGCCAAGCACGCCTGCCTGACCGATCCCAATTGCGCCAAGCCCGAGCCCAGCGCCTATCCTGAAAACCCGGTCTTCACCGCGGTAAGCACCCGGTTCACCCAGGATGCGCCCAAGCTGACCGAGTTCCTGTCCAAGGTGTCGGTGCCCCTGCCGGTCATGGACAAGGCCATGGCCTACATGGAAGAGAACGAGGCCGAGCCCGTCGACGTGGCCAAGTGGTTTCTCCAGAATCAGGGCGAGGTCTGGAGCAAATGGCTGCCCGCCGATGCCGCGGAGCGCGTAAAAACCGCTCTTTAACACTCGTGAGCCCAGCCCCCGCAGGGGGCGGCCGGCCGCGCGCCGGCGCCATTCCAGGCGGCAGGCCCCCTTGCGGGCCGCCGCCTTCGCGAGTTTTACGGAGTTGATTTTATGTTTCCCGAATTCATTTCCCCGCGCGCATTGCGGGCGCCCATCGACGATTTCGTCGGCAATATCGTTTCCAACTATTCCGAGCTGCTCCGCGCCCTGACGCAGCCTTTGCTGGATGTGCTGATCTGGATGGATCAGGTCGTACGCTACTCGCCGTGGTGGACGGTCGTGCTGGCCGTGATGGCGCTGGCCTGGTTCGCCAGCCGCCGCGCGGGCTTTGCGCTGATCATCGGCGCCATGCTGTGCCTGATCGGCTTCATCGGCCTGTGGGATGCGGCCATGCAGACCCTGTCCCTGATGATCGTGGCCGTCGTCATATCGGTGGCGATCGGCATTCCCATGGGCATTCTGATGGCCAGCTTCAAGTGGCTGCGCGCCGTCATGCTTCCCATCCTGGACGTCATGCAGACCATGCCCAGCTTCGTGTACCTGATTCCCGTCGTGATGCTGTTCAACCTGGGCAAGATCGCGGCCATCATCGCCACCATCATCTATGCCGTGCCGCCCGTCATACGCCTGACCGACCTGGGCATACGGCTGGTCGATTCCGAGGTGCTGGAAGCCTCGCGCGCCTTCGGGGCCAATCGGTTCAAGCAATTGTTCGGCGTGCAGCTGCCGCTGGCCATGCCCAACATCATGGCCGGCATCAACCAGACCACGATGATGGCCCTGGCCATGGTGGTGATCGCCTCGATGATAGGCGTGCGCGGCCTGGGCTACGAGGTCCTGCAGGGCATCAACCGCTTGCAGGTGGGCCGTGGCGTGCTGGCCGGCCTGGGCATCGTCATCATCGCCATTGTTTTCGACCGGATTACGCAGCAGTTCGGGCAACGCCAGCGCAAGGGGGCCTGACATGAGCAAGATCGAAGTACGAAACATCTTCAAGATATTCGGCCCGCGCCCCGAGCGCTGGCTGGAAGCGGCGCAGGGCGGAATCAGCAAGGAAGAGCTGCTGGCCGAGAGCGGCCACACGCTGGGCCTGCGCGACATCAGCCTGTCCATCGAAGAGGGCAGCATCTATGTGATCATGGGCTTGTCGGGCTCGGGCAAGTCCACCCTGATACGCCATTTCAATCGCCTGATCGAGCCCAGCGCGGGCCAGATACTGGTCGACGGCGTGGACGTGGTCACGCTGGGCAAGTCCGCGCTCGAGAAATTCCGGCAGCAGAAAATGAGCATGGTGTTCCAGCGCTTCGGCCTGTTTCCCCATCGCAGCGTCATCGAGAATGCGGCCTATGGCCTGAAAGTGCAGGGCATGGCCAAGAAAGAGCGGCGCGAGAAAGCGCGGCACTGGCTGGAGCAGGTCGGCCTGGCCGGCTTCGAAAACCAGTATCCGCATCAGTTGTCGGGCGGCATGCAGCAGCGGGTGGGCCTGGCCCGCGCGCTGGCCACCGATGCCGAGATCCTGCTCATGGACGAGGCCTTCTCGGCCCTGGATCCCCTGATACGCCGTGAAATGCAGGATCAGTTGCTGCAGTTGCAGGCGCAGCTGAACAAGACCATCGTGTTCATTACCCACGACCTGGACGAGGCGCTGCGCCTGGGCAACCGGATCGCCATCCTGAAGGACGGCGAACTGGTGCAGGAAGGCACGCCCGAGGACATTCTGCTGGCGCCCGCCGACGATTACGTCCAGGCCTTCCTGCAGGACGTCAATCGCGGCAAGGTGCTCAATGCCGCCCATGCCTGCAACGAGCCCTCGCTGACCCTGACCATGCGCTCGCGCCCCGCGCACGCCGTGGAACGCATGGCGTCCATGGACTACCAGTACACGGTGGTGCTGGACGGCAAGCGGCTGGCCGGCACCCTCAGCCGGACGGCGGCCGAGCAGGCGGTGCGCGAGGGCGCCCGCGACGTGGCGCGCTATGTCGAGGATATGGCGTCGGTGCCGGCCACGGCGGGCCTGGACGAAGTCCTTGGGCGCATGCTGCGCAGCACCGAGCCCTTGGCCGTGACCGGCGACAACGACGAGTTTCTTGGAATGCTGTCGCGCAGCAAGGTCGTGGAACTGGTGACGCCCGCCATCGAAGCGGGCGACGCGGCCTAGGACGCTGCTAGGCGTTCAGCAGGCGCGCATGCGCCCTGACCACATGCCCGTACCAGGCAAACAGCAGGGCGGCGGACAGGCCGAGTCCGGCCAGGGCCATCAGCCACATGGTTCCGGCGCCGGCGGGGGCGCCCGGCGCGATGGCCTCGACGACCGGGCGCAGGGCGCCGGCCGCCGGGCCGAAACCCAGCCACCACCCGCCGATCAGGCCCAGGCCCGTCAGGGCCACCACTTGCAGGATGAGCGGCACGACGGCGACTTTATAGGCTCGCAGCAAGTACGAGCCTATGCATTGCATGGCGTCGCATAGATGGAACCACGGCAGTATCTGCAGCAGAGCGGCCGCCACGGCGGCCACCTGCAGGTCGTCGGTGTAGGCGCCCAGTATCGGCGCGCGGCCCAGGACCAGCAGGACGGCGGTCACCGCCGCGCCGATGGCGACGATGCCCATGCCGGCCGCGCCCGTGGCACGGGCTTTCGCGGCATCGCGGGCGCCGATGGCCTGCGCCGTGAGCGAGGCCGTGGCAATCCCCACCGCCATGGGCATCATGTAGCTCAGGGCCGCCAGGTTGGCCATGATCTGGTGTCCGCCCGTCACGTACATGCCTTCGCGAGCCACCAGCAGGGCCATGAAACTGAAGGCGCAGATCTCGATCAGGTAGGAGCCGCCCATGGGCAGCCCCAGCCGCAGCAACTCCTTCTGGCTGGACCAGTCGGGCCGCCCCAGGCGCGGCCTGAAGCGCAGATAGTAGGGGTCGTGATAGATGGCCCACAGCCCGGCGGCGAAGGTCATCCATCCGACCAGGGCGGTCGACAGGCCCGCGCCCACCGCGCCCATGGCCGGCATGCCCAGCTTGCCGAACATGAACACCCAATTGAAGAAGAACTTGAACGCCACGCTGCCCAGGTTGATGACCATGACGGTCTTGGGGCGCGAAACCGCCGTGCCCAGGGCATAGATCGTGCGGAACACCAGGGTGGCCGGCAGCGCCAGGATCAAGGCCCGCAGGTACCAGGTGATGCTGTCGCGCACGGCCGGTTCGACATCGCCCGACAGCGACAGCCAGGTATCGGGAAAGAGCATGGCGGCGCCGCCGGCCAGCGACAGGCCCAGCGCCAGCCATACCCCCTGGCCCCAGGCCCGGCCCACTTCCAGATAGCGCTGGCCGCCGTAATGCTGCGCAATGATGGGAATCAGCGCGTGGACCACGCCCATCAGGCCCACGAACACGGTGATGTAGATGGAGGCAGCCAGCGCCATGGCTTGCAGGTCGGCGGCGCTGGCGTGGCCCGCCATGGCGGTGTCCAGCACGCCGAATATCAGGCTGGCCCAGGAACTGACCAGCACCGGCCAGGCCTGGCGCAGGATTTCCTTGACGTAGTGGACGGGCTTGTGAGTTTGGATGCTGTGGGTGTTCACGGACGGCCAATGCGCAGGAGACGGAACATTTCATGGCGATCCGCACCGCGTTTGCCCACCCACAATACCGTTGCTTCGTCGGAATAGGCCGCTGTGCCGTCCTCGACGCTTTGCGGCGAGGTTTGCTGCACGACCAGGGAGCAGGACGAATCGTAGTTGAAGTCGATGCCGTTGAAGACCAGGAAGGAAGCGCGCTGTCCGGTGCCCACGCCCTGGGCGCGCACGCATTCGCCGGGCCGTGCCAGGGTGCTCAGGGCCGTGGCAAGCTGGGCCGAAACGCTGCGGTAGCTGCGCACGTAGTCCAGCGCGGGCATCCATAGGGTGACCAGCAGCAGCCAGGTGACGATCAGGCCGCCTGCGGACAGCACCGTGCCGCGCCACAGGCCCGCGGGCTTGGTGTGCAGCCGCCAGCGCACCAGCGCCAGCCATGCCAGCGTGCCCAGGACGGCCACCAGCACGGCGGGCCAGGAAATATAGACGTCGTAGCCGCGGGTCTGGCGGGCGATGTTGTGCGCAATCTGCCGCGGCCAGCCGGTTTGCAGGGCGATCCAGCCCAGCCAGACGGTGGCGGTCGTCAATGAAAAACACATCACCGCGAACCAGTCCAGGGAATTCACCACCCCCCGGCGCAGCGTGGGCAGGGAGAAGGCGGCCAGGACGGCGGCCGGCAGGGCAAGCAGGCTGTATTCGGGTTCGAAGGCGTCGACCTGGAACAGCATGGCGGCCAGCGGCCACGCCGCGAACATCAGCGGTATCCACATGTGCGGCGCCGTCAGCCATGAGCGCCAGCGCCATAGCGCCAGCAAGGCGAAAGGCCAGGTCGGCCACAGGAACCAGGGCAGGTCGCGCAGGGTGCTCAGGACTTCCTGATAGCGCGGCCAGCCAAAGGCGCTGGTATTCCATAGCACCCAGTTGTGCATCCAGTATTCGCCCAGGTTGCGGGCGGGTATCCACCACAGCAGCGTCAGAGCCGCGCAGATCGCGGCGGCCATGGCCAGCCATTTCTTCCGGTGCCACAGGGCGCTGCGCGGCGTGAAGACGAAGATCACGGCCAGCATGATGGGCAGCGCGCCTATCCAGCCACGCGCCAGGAAGGCGGCGGCCAGCGCCAGGCCCAGGGTGATGGAACCCGAGGCGGGGTGGTCCAGCATGCGTGCGACCGAGTAATAGGCCAGGGCCTGGAAGGCGATGAGCGCCGGCACCTCGGAGGTTTCGTGCATGCGCCACACGATGCCCACGGTGGCCACGATCAGCAGCAGGGCGGCGTCGGCGATCATGCGGCCGTAGTCCCGCACCGTGGGTTCGCCGCCGAAGGGCAGGGCCAGGGGCTGCGGCTCGGGACGGCGGCCCAGCAGGTAGGTGCCGTACCATATGGAGCTGGTCAGCAGGCCGAACCACAGGAAATTGGGCAGGCGCGACGCAATGATGGCGGCGTCCAGCGGTGTGGTGAACAACTCGAAGAAGGGCGAGAACGCCCAGATGCAGAAGGCCCCCACCCACATGGTCAGCGGGCCGTCCTGCGCATGGGCGAGCGCGCCGATCTGGGGCAGCAGCCAGGTGTGGCCGCCGTCGTTCAGGGCCGTCATCATGGTGGCCAGGCCCACCACGTCGTCGGTTTTCCAGGGATCCCTGAAGAACAGTCCAGCCAGGATGTAGATCACGCCAACCACCAGCAGGAAAAGCCGGGGCAGCTTCACGGTCGCCGTGGCGGTCAGACGGGCTGGAGTGGAAAGGGAGTTGCTGGGTGACACAAGTGGCGCGCTTAGGGTGAGGATGAGCGTATCTTAAATTAAAAAGGCAGCCATGAGGCTGCCTTGCATACGCGGGGCTGAAGCCCGAAAGCTTACGAAGCCTTGCGCGTGGTGCCGGTGGTGCGGGCGAAACGGGCGCGGAATTTTTCGACGCGGCCGGTTTCAACGATGCGCGTTTGCGCGCCGGTGTAGAACGGGTGCGATTCCGAGGTTACGTCGCACTTGAACAAGGGGTAGGTTTTACCGTCGAGTTCAATGGTTTCGCGGCTGTTGAGCGTGGAACGCGAAACGAACTTCGTGCCCGTCTGTTGATCCAGAAACACCACTTCGCGGTATTCGGGGTGGATGCCTTCTTTCATGATCGAGATTCCTGTTTTTTCCAATAAAATCGGGTCGCCAGCTAGGCGTGTGCGGCTGCCTGCCATGCCGCCAACCACTAGCCACGTATCCAAGGTAACTAGCCATTCTAGCGTATTTATAAGTCGGTGCGCAACTTCCAAAGCTCTGGAAACAGCACCACATCCAGCATTTTACGCAGGTAGGACACGCCCGACGTGCCGCCCGTGCCGCGCTTGAAGCCGATGATGCGCTCCACGGTGGTGACGTGGCGGAATCGCCACAGGCGGAAGGCGTCTTCCAGGTCGGTCAGCTTTTCGCCCAGTTGATACAGGTCCCAGTGCTGCTCGGGATGGCGGTAGACGGTCAGCCAGGCCTGCTCCACGTCGGGGCTGGCCGAATAGGCCTGCGTCCAGTCGCGGTCGAGATACTCGGCCGGAATGGCCAGGCCCTGGCGATGCAGGGCGCGCAGGGCTTCGTCGTACAGCGACGGCGCTTCGTAGGCCTGCCGCACCTGCGCCAGCAGGTCGGCCCGATGCGCATGCGGCCGCAGCATGGCGGCATTCTTGTTGCCCAGCGCGAACTCGATTTGCCGGTACTGGTAGCTTTGGAAGCCGCTGGATTGGGCCAGGTAGGGCCGCAGGGCGGAGTATTCCGGCGGCGTCATGGTGGCCAGGACGTCCCAGGCGTGCACCAGCTGTTCCATGATCTTGCTGACCCGGGCCAGCATCTTGAAGCAGGGCTGCAGGCGATCGGCGGCCAGGTTCTGCCTGGCGGCGCGCAATTCATGCAGCATGAGCTTCATCCAGAGCTCGCTGGTCTGGTGCTGGATGATGAACAGCATTTCATTGTGCTCGGGCGACAAGGGATGCTGCGCGCTGAGCAGGGCGTCCAGGTGCAGATAGTCGCCGTAGCTCATGTCACGGGAAAAATCGAGTTGGGCTTTCTCTTCCTGGACGATGGTATGGCCACCAGGTTCGTGGTGAGGTTTGCTCATGTCTTGGACGACTCAATACGTTGCCGGCAGGCGGCGCAGGACGGCCCGCACGGGGCTGGCGTCGGCGTCGGCCAGCGCCAGGGGAAGGGCGATAAGCTCGTAGTCGCCGGCGGCGACCTGGTCCAGGACCAGGTTTTCGAGCACGCGGATATCGTGTTTCAGTATGGTTTGATGGCTATCCAGTGTCTTGCTGTCGGCCGGGTCGATGCTGGGGGTGTCCAGTCCGATGAGCAGGACGCCGCGCCGGGCAAGGAATTCGATGGCCTCGGGGGCGAAGGCGGCGAAGTCGTCGCTCCAGGCGGTGACGTTGGCCTGTGCGCACGTGCGTACCAGTATGCGCGGCGGGGCTTGATCCAGGAAGGGCAGCAGGTCTTCGGCGGCGATCAGGGCCCGCCCGTGCAGCACGTGGATGACGCGGCAGGGCCCCAGGAAGGGCTCCAGCCCAAGCTGGCCGATGGCGGCCCCCCGGTTGCTGTAATGCAAAGGGGCGTCGGCGTGGGCGCCGACATGCGGCGACAGCGTGATCTGGCTGACGTTGACCGGACAGTGCGGGCCGATGGTGGCGTTCCATTTCCGGCTGTACGGCGTGTCTCCGGGAAAGACCGGGGATTGCGCCGAAACCGGCGGCGAGATATCCCATAGCTGTTGCATGATGATGAACCTGATTCGGCGCTGCGCCTGGGGGCGGCACGCGGCCTTGGCTGGAATTTAATTGAAGCTTATACGATTTATTTTTTTCATGTCAGTGATTTTTTCGGTTCGAGGGATCAGACTTGCCCCCGCTCGGCCAGCGACACGGCGCCCGACCGCGTAACGATAAGATGATCCAGCAGGCGGATGTCCACCAGCGCCAAGGCATGCTTCAGGTGGCGGGTAAGCGCCAGGTCGGCTTCGCTGGGCTCGGCAATGCCCGAGGGATGATTGTGGGCCAGAATGAGTGCCGCGGCGTGGTGCTTGAGGCCCGCCTTGATGACTTCCCTTGGGTACACCGAAGCCTGCGTCAGGGTGCCGCGCGAGATTTCCTCGGCGGTGATCAGGCGGAACTGGCTGTCCAGATACAACGCCATGCAATGTTCCACTTGCAGATGGCCCAGCGTGGCGGTGCAGTAATGCTTGACCCGTTGCGGCTGGTCGAGCGCCTGGCCGGCCTTCAGGTCTTCTTCCAGGGCGCGGCGGTTCAGTTCGTTGATGGCGAGAAGCTCGCAGGTCTTGGCCATGCCCAGGCCGGGCAGGGCCAGCAGGGTTTGGGCGTCGGCCGAAAGCAGGGCGCGCAGCCCGCCGAACCGTTCCATCAGGCTGCGCCCCAGGCTGACGGCGTCGCGGCCCTTGATGCCGGTGCGCAGGATGATGGCCAGCAGTTCAGGCGAGGTCAACACCTGCGCGCCATGGGCCAGCAGGCGTTCGCGAGGACGCTCGGACTGGAGGTCGGTGGAATGACGGGTCATGAAAGGCCTGGAAAGACATAGGAAATCGCCTCTAGCGTGACAGGTTTTAGTGCGCTCTCTCGATTGAAATCGGCCTTTTGTCCGTCTGGACTTTTACGGATGGCCGGGATGTCCCGGAAACCGAAAAGCGGCTGGATGTGGCCCGGCGGGCGTCCATGCATCCGCAACGCTTGCCGCGCCGCGGATGCGCGCCGCGCAAGAGGCTAAAATGGTGGCATAGCAACAGTCCTCTACGGTGACAGATTTTGACCTCTACTTCCGATCCTGTGAACGCCTTTGTCCGCCCCGATTCCTACCTGACCCTGCATTACCGCATCGAGCTCAGGTCCGGTCCCGCGGCGGGATCCGTGTTCGCCAATACCTTCGACGGCCGGCCGGCCACCCTGCAAATGGGCGCCGGCCAGTGGGCGCCCGGCATGGAGGAAGGCCTGCTGGGACGCGAGGAAGGCATGCGCTTTTCCTTCGATCTGCCCGCCGCGGGCGCTTATGGCGACCGCAATCCGGATCTGCTGCAATGGGTGTCGCGCGGCATGCTGGCCGAGCATGCCGACCCCGACCACCAATTCGAGCCGGGCGACATGGTGGAGTTCACCGCGCCCAACGGAGGGCGCTACTCGGGCGTCCTGAAGCAGTTCGGCGACGACGCCGTCCTCTTCGATTTCAACCACCCCCTGGCGGGGGCGGACCTGCACATCGAAGTTTCTTTGTTGGGGGTCTTGTAATGTCGGAACACAGTCCGGAGAGCGGCATGGAAGTCGTTCTGGCGCAGCCCAGGGGCTTCTGCGCCGGCGTCGACCGCGCCATCGACATCGTCGAGCGGGCGCTGGAACTGCATGGCGCACCCATCTATGTGCGGCATGAAATCGTCCATAACCGCTATGTGGTCCAGGACCTGAAGCAAAAGGGCGCGATATTCATCGACGAGCTGCACGAGGCGCCTGCGGGCGCCATCGTGGTGTTTTCGGCGCATGGCGTTGCCAAGGCCGTGCGGGCGGAGGCCGAGGAAATGGGCCTGAAGGTGTTCGACGCCACCTGCCCGCTGGTGACCAAGGTGCACATTGAAGTGGCGCGCATGCGTGCGGCGGGGCGCGAGATCATCATGATAGGCCACCGCGGCCACCCCGAGGTCGAAGGCACGCTGGGCCAGGCCGACGCCGGCATGTACCTGGTTGAAACGCCCGAAGACGTCGCCGCCCTGCAGGTGCGCGACCCCGACAACCTGGCCTTCGTCACCCAGACGACCCTGTCGGTCGACGATGCGGCGGTGGTTGCTCAGGCGCTGCGCACGCGGTTTCCTTCCATCATCGAGCCCAAGAAAAGCGATATCTGCTACGCCACGCAAAATCGCCAGGATGCCGTCAAGATCATGGCTCCGGAATGCGACCTGGTCCTGGTCGTGGGCAGCCCGAACAGCTCGAACTCCAACCGCTTGCGCGAAGTGGCCGAGCGCAAGGGCGCGGCGGCCTATCTGATCGACACGCCCGACATGATCGATCCCGCCTGGCTGGCCCGGGCCAGGCGCGTCGGCGTCACCGCGGGCGCATCGGCGCCCGACGTCCTGGTGCATCAGGTGATCGCCCGCCTTAAGGAATTGGGCGCCATTTCCGTGCGCACGCTGGACGGCACGCCCGAGAACGTCTCCTTCCCCCTGCCCAAAGAGCTATCCCGAAAAATCAAGGACACGCCATGAAGCTGTACAGCTACTTCCGCAGTTCCGCCGCCTACCGTGTACGCATAGCCCTGAACCTGAAGGGCCTGGCCTACGAGACGGTGCCCGTGCATTTGCTGAAGGACGGCGGGCAGCAGTTGTCCGATAGCTATCGTTCGCTGAATCCCACCGCCCTCGTGCCCACGCTGGTCGACGGCGACCTGGCGGTGGGCCAGTCCATGGCCATCCTGGAATACCTGGAGGAAACCCATCCGGCACCGGCCTTGCTGCCCGCCGACGCCAAGGGACGGGCCCGCGTGCGTGCCATCGCGCAAACCATTGCCTGCGATATCCATCCCTTGAACAACCTGCGCGTGCTCAAGTACCTGAAGCACGAGATGGGTGTGGGCGAAGAAGCCAAGAACGAATGGTACAGGCACTGGATTGCGCAAGGCCTGTCGGCGCTGGAGGCGATGCTGGCCGCCAGCCCCGAAACCGGCCGCTATTGCCATGGCGATCAGCCCACCTTCGCAGACCTGTGCCTGGTGCCCCAATTGTTCAATGCGCGCCGCTTCGGCTGCGACGAAAGCGCCTACCCGACTATCGTGCGCATCGACGCGGAATGCGCCGGCCTTGCCGCATTCCAGCAGGCCGCTCCGGCGAATCAGCCCGACAGCGAATAGCAGCCTGGCGGCGGGCCCTGAAGGGGCCGTAGGCTTCGGAGCCGGACATGCGGGTCAAGCGGCCGGCCTGCCCCTGCCGCCTTCTCAGGCTTGGCTGCGCAGCCACCTGCGGATGTGGTCGAATCGGTCGAAGCCCCAGAAGGGCTCGCCGTCGACGAAGATGAATGGCGAACCGAATACGCCGCGCTCCATGGCCCCGGCCACCGATTCTTTCAGCAGGTCCTTGATTTCTTCCTGGGCGATGCCCTTGGCCAGGTCGGACGCATCGATGCCTTGCTCCGCCGCCAGATCCAGCACCGTCCCGGCCTCGCCGATGTTCCGTCCTTCCGAAAAATACGCGCGATACAGCCGCTTGATGAAATCAGCCGCCTTTTCGGGCGCCTTGCGCTGCACGTACAGGACGGCGCGCGCGGCCGCCACCGTGCCGATGGGGAAGGCCCTGGGCTGCGAATAAGGAATGCCGAACAGCTTTGCGCTACGCTCGAAGTCATGCAGCGCGTATTTCCCTTTCAGGGGGATCTCGACCAGCGGCGCGGAACTCATCGCCTTGAACATGGGGCCCAGCAATATGGGATGCCAGTCGACCTGACGATCGAACTCGGCGGCCAGGGCCTCGATTTGCGTGCTGGCCAGATAGCCGTAAGGCGAGGAAAAATCAAAATAGAATTGGAAATTCGCGCTCATGGGTGATTTGGTTCTTGTCGGTTTAGCCAAGGGTCGGACTGCGTTTTGTATGGTAGGCAGGTTTCGTCCGGCATGCAATGCAAAGACCGTTTCGCCGCCGCGCTTTCATGTTTAAATGGCTGGAGTGCCGTTCGATTGATTCGCATTTGAATGCGTGAACCCATCGGGCGGCGCACCGGATCGGCTTTCAGCATACAAGGTAAAAATGAAGAAAAGTACAGGGGTGATCGGCGTTGTGGTGGTCCTGGGCGCCGCCTATCTGGGCGCCACATGGTACGTGGGAAAAGAAGCTCGGAAAACCATCGAAGAGGCCGTGGCGCAGGCCAATACACGCTTGGCCAGGTATCTGGGGCCGGACGCCGACGGAGTGAAAATCGGCATCGCCGACTACCAGCGCCGTTTTTTCTCTTCCGATGTCGTTTACACCGTTTCCTTGAAGGATCCCGACGGCAAGCCGGTCGATCTTGCGCTGCATGATCATCTGCAGCATGGCCCCTTCCCGCTTGGCGCCTTGCAAGAGGGCCATCTGGCGCCGCTGCTGGCTTATAGCCGGGCCCGGCTTGCCGCCACGCCCGCGACACAGGCCTGGATCGACAGCCAGAAGGGCGGTTCGCCCCTGACGGTGGATACGCGCGTCGGCTTTGGCGGCAGCGGCCATTCGGTCTGGACCTTCTCGCCCACGGAACTCATCGAGGACGGCGATACGCTCAATTTCAGCGGCGGTACGGTGGACATCGATTTCAGCAAGAATTTCAACAGCGGCTCGGCCGCGGGGCAATTCGATGCCTTCTCGCTGGCCAATGCGCAAACCGGCGAAAGCCTGCACATCAAGAACATCCGCCTGGACAGCAAGACCGATGTCGCGGACGGAAACAAAATGCATGTGCAAAGCAGCGCCACGGTCGACTCCCTGACCATGGACAAAGCCGGGGACGAGGCGGTGGCGATCGAAAAGCTGACCGTCAAGCTGGACAACGTGCAGGCCGGCGACATGCTGGATGGCTCGCTGCATTACGATTTCGGCCGTGTCGCCGTGGGGCCTGTCGATCTGGGCAGCCTGTCGCTGGGCGTCAGGGCCAATCGCCTGGATCTGGCGGCGCTGGCCGCCCTGGCCAAGGAATACGATGCCATCCAGGCCAGGCATGGCGGGCAGGGCGATCAGGATCTCGTGCTTAGCGACGAGGAAGAGCAGGCACTGCGCGAAAAACTGATGGCCGTACTGGCCAGCGATCCTTCGGTCGCCGTCGAGCAGCTGCTCTGGAAAAACGACGACGGACAAAGCAAGGCCAGCCTGCAGGTCGACTTTACACGTCCGGCCGATGCCGGCCAGGGCGATGCCGATGTGCTGCTTGCCCAGGCGCTGAAGCAGGTCCGGCTGGATTTCAGCCTGGCCAAGCCCATGTTCATCCGGGTCTTCGGACAGGCCCAGGCCGATCCGCAGCAGCGCTTGCAGATGGAAATGATGGGAGCCATGATTTACGACCAGTACATGGCGCGCCTGCGCGACGCCGGCCTGGTCCAGGTCGATGGCGACACCACGGCCGCCTCCGTCCTGTACGAAAACGACAGCGTCACCGTCAACGGACAAGCCATGTCGGCGGCGGAGTTCATGCAGCGCGTCCTGAGCGTGGCCATGTAAGCATCTTGCTCAAGAGCCGGCATCCGCCGTTCAACGGCCCCGAAGACTGGATCTGCCTCCAGGGTTCCGGGGCCGTTTTTGCATCCGCGCCGCCTGCGCGTCTATACGTAAACACCAATACACAATTCCTTGAAATATGCATAATGTAAGCCAATGCATCTTTTCGGGTCTGCGTGTATCGCTGCAGCATTCGCGGCTTTCGGGAAACCACCTAAGCCGCAGCCCGTAAAGATCCGTCGTGCCAAGACGTTAAACCGATCATAAGAAGCATAGGCTACATAAAAAAGGGGCCATGATGGAGACAACAACACGCGTTCGTTCCGAAGGCGCGTCGACGGGCGGTGGGTGGCTTGCGCGGCGTTCCCTGGCAATCAAGCTGTTTCTGGCCACGTCGGCCGTAACCGTAATCGTCATGGCCGCCATCGCGGCCGTCATGGCCTGGCAAAGCCGCAATACCGCTGTCGAAACCGTAGAGCGCGAAATGACCTCCGCCCTGCATGGCGTGCACCAATCCCTGCAACTGGTCTTCGCCAGCGCCAGCGACCGGGGCCGGCAGCTGATACCCGTCCTGCAGCGCGAACTGGGCGGCATCCCGGTGCTGGACGGCAACACGACCGACACCGACGAAGGCGGGGCCGTGCCGCTGCTGGTGGTCGAGGACCACATCGTCAACGGCGACGTCGACACCTTGATGCGCATCAACGAAAACACTGGCGCCGATCCCGCCGTCATCGTGCGGTCCGGCGATAAATGGGTGCGCGCGGCGACCTTGTTGCGCGATGCGCAGGGCAATGTGCGGCTGGGCAGCGCGATCGAGCCCAACGACCTGCTGGCCAGGACCCTGGACGGCGGCCAGCCCTATAGCGGCGTGGTTCAGCGCAACGGGAAATGGTATGCCATGAGCATCCAGCCGCTCAAGGACGAGTCCGGCACCGTCTACGGCGGCTTTTCCGTGCGTGTCGACGTCGACGAGCAGGTGGGCAATCTGCTGGACTGGATATCCAAGGTCAGGGTGGCCGACCATGGCGTTCTGGGCGTGCTGCGACGCAGCGCCGACGGCAAGGACTGGGTTCGGGTCGCGGGCGCCAACGGCAAGGCCGGCGCTCCGCTCAGCACCGAAATGCCGGCGGCCGACGTCGCCGCCCTGGAAGCCCTGTACAAGAACGACAGCGGCTTCGCCCAGGTCGAGCTGGGCGACGGACAGGCGGCCGGCTCCCGATTCGTGGCCTGGAATACGGTCCCGGGTTGGGACTGGCTGATGTACGGCATGGGCGATCGTGGCGAGTTCCTGATGCAAAGTCACATCTATCTGGCGTACCAGATGGGGCTGATGCTGATCGGAACCTTGCTGATCTCCTTGCTGGTGGGCTGGCTGGCGGCCAGGACCCTGCGCCCCGTCCGGCAGGTTATCGATGGCATGGAAAAGCTCGGCCAGGGCGACCTGACCGTCCGTATCCCGCAGGTGCCGCCGCACAGCAAGAACGAAGTCCATGTGCTGTTCAACAATGTCCGGCGAACGCAGCAGTCTCTGTCGCGCACCATCGCCGCCGTGCGTGCCGGCGTCGATGAAATCAATATCGGTTCCACCGAGATCGCCGCCGGCAACACCGACCTGTCCAGCCGCACCGAAGAGCAGGCGGCGTCGCTGCAGCAAACCGCCGCCAGCATGGAAGAACTGGCCGCAACGGTCAAGCAGAATACCGAGCACGCGCGTCAGGCCAACACGCTGGCCACCAACGCGTCAGCGGTTGCCCAGCGCGGCGAACAAGCCGTTACCGACGTGGTGCACACCATGCAGCGTATTTCGGGCAGTTCCGGCAAGATCGGCGAGATCGTCGGTGTGATCGACAGCATCGCTTTCCAGACCAACATCCTGGCCTTGAATGCCGCCGTTGAGGCGGCGCGGGCCGGCGAACAGGGACGCGGCTTCGCCGTGGTGGCGTCCGAAGTCCGCTCGCTGGCGCAGCGCAGCGCTGAAGCAGCCAAGGAAATCAAGAAGCTTATCGAAGCATCAATCTCCGAAGTGGCCGACGGCGCCAGGCAGGTGGAAGGCGCGGGCGACACCATGCAGGAATTGCTTGCCTCGGTGCAGCGCGTGACCGAAATCATGAAAGAAATCTCGGCCGCCTCCGAAGAGCAGTCCACCGGCATCGACCAGGTCAATCTGGCTGTGGCGCAAATGGACGAGGTCACCCAGCAGAACGCCGCGCTGGTCGAACAGGCCGCCGCCGCGGCGGGCTCACTGCAAGATCAGGCCCGGCAACTGGCCGACGCGGTGTCGGTCTTCAAGATACCCGACAATCCCGGCGTCGTGCTCGACATGCAAGAGGCCGGGCAGAACACGCTGGCTACTCCGCCTGAGTCGCAGCCCGAATCGCCCGCGGCCGACATGCTTCAGGGGCCGACCCTGCGTCTGGCCTGATTTCCATGGCCCGGGGCGAGGGCCCGGGCGCTCTATTCGACCATTTTCTGAACGCGCTGCACCAGCTTGGGATCCTGCTGCAGCGCCTGGTTGATGCCGTTGAACTGATCGACGGTCATGCCTTCGTCATGCACGGCCTTGACCATTTTTCCGTCGGCCTCTTCAAATACTTTCTTCTTTTCTGCCTCGCCCTGCGTGGCCTGCAGCTTGGGCGTGTATTCCTGGGAAATCATCGCGACCTTCTGCGAGGCGCTGACAAAGCGTTCCAGCTGCGCATCGGAATAGTCGGGGGTCGGCACGGTCATGGGCGCACTGGGGCCCGGCGCGGGGGTCTGTTGCTGTTGCGCCATGGCGGCTCCGCTCAGCGCAAGCAATCCTGCTGAAATGGCGATGGTGATGCGTCTATGCATGCGATCTCCTTCAATCTACGGTCTGTGAGTTTTCATCATGACAACAACTGAGGGGATTTCAAGCATATCGTGTGGAAAGACATCTCCAGGGGAAACCTGTCGTTACCGGAGCCTGGGTATTCGCTGACCAAACGTCGGAATTCGGCGTATTTATTACGTTTCAGCAACATGCGCGGAAGTTGTGCGCAGGCTTATTCACAGTCTGTGTGGATAAGCCGGGGGCGCTTTGCGGCCGCCCCCGGAGCGCAGGATCAGAAGTTCTGCTTGATGACGGCTTCGAATGCGTTCTCGGCCGACATTCCGTTGCGCATCAGGTCGCTGATCTGCTGCGAGTAGCGGGTGATGCCTTCGGGAAGGTATTCGCGATTGGCCTTGAAGTAGGCGTACTTGTCACGTTCGACTTCATCCACCGCGGCGGCGGCCGCCGCCGGGGCGCTGCGGGAGGCGCCGGACCGCCGGACAACGGTCGATGCCCGGCTGCCTGCCGGCTTCTTGCCGCCGCCGTTCATCGCCGTCCGTATCGCTTCCAGCGAAAACTCGGACGTCAATTGATCGCCCACATTGCCATCCTCGTTCAGGCGCAGCAAGAGATGCTTGGAATCGAATCCCATCTTGCGGTTCGACGTGCTGATGACCTGATAACTGGGGCGGGCTGATTTGTTCGGCTGCTCGAACTGCACCCGGTCTCCGTAGGCTTCCATCTTGCCCAGGACTTCCTTCAGGAACTCCGGCGCGAGCGAGTCCAGCTCGCCGTTCCAGCGTTTACTTCGTTTAGTGCTCAAAATGCATTACTTCCAAAAATGTTGTCTGAATCCGGCCAAGCGATTTGAAAACGGAATGGCCGGAATCCGGAATTGTACGCGCGCGCTATGCCGCCACGTCGCCGCGGCGGGGTGGCGTGTTGGTGGGGTTCTGGTCGCCGTCGTCGTCCGAGCGATGCGGCAGGGGCGGCAGGCCTATGGCCTTGCGCAGCCGCTGGCAATCCGGATTGGGCGAACCGTCTTCCATCCAGGCCGGGAATTCCCGGCAGGGTGATGGGCGCTGTTCGTAGATGGCGCAGTGGATGCCTTCCTGGCCCAGTTCCCCGCGCAGCGCAATGCAGCGTTGCCCGCCGTATTCGGTGCCCTTCATGCAGCCGCGCAGCGGGCTGACCTGGCTGACCAGTTCGGGCGGCACGGTGCCGCCGCTCTCGCCGGCGATTTCGCCGCAATAGAAGGAAACGCGAAAGTGCGCGCAGCAGGCGCCGCAGCTGAGACAGGGGTTGGAGGCGGCGCCATCGTTGGCCGCTCCTTGCCGCCGCAAGGCCTTCACTGAGGGAAGAGGGTGTGCCTGGACGCCGGAAGCGGCGGTGATGGTCGTTCCGGCCAGACTGAACCGGGCATCGCCGATGCCGGAAACAGGTGCGCGCGCAGGGCCTTTGCGCTTATCGGTCATGATGGGACAGTGTACGAGTGCAAGCGTGATGGATTCACGCATCATGCAGATCGTGACTATACTGGAATTTCGGGAAATCAGCCGCGCAGCATGGCAAGCAGGGTAGCCCTGTATTCGCGGAACAACACCATGTATCCGTCCATTCCCGGCACAAGGCTCTTGAGCAGATCCAATATGGATTCCAGTATGGTATCGACCTGATCCGTCATGTTGATGACGCGCGGCCAGTATGCACCTTCGTCGCCCGGCGATTGTTCAAGCTGCGCCAGCGTGCGCAGCTTCAGGTATTGCGGTTGCCCCGTCAGGCCCGCCCGTCGCAGGGCGTCGGGATCGGCCTCATCCACCGCTCGATGCAATTGCTCGAAGCGCCCCTGGACATATTCCTGGAAAACGCCCAGTGCATCCCCGCGCAACTCGGCGAATATCGGTGGTGGGACGTCTGGACGAGGCTGATCCAGCCGCAGCTCGTTATTCAGCAAATCATGCAGGAAGCGCCGCGCCGCCTTCAGGAAGTCGTGAAGCTGGGCGGCGTCTGGGGCCTCATTGGTGGCTATCTCCGTGAAATAGGGCATCGCTATTCCTTATCGTTATGTGCGATGCCATCGTAGGCCTGGCGCAAGCGGCTGGGTATCAGCCGCTTGCCGGTATGCGAATGGTGGAGATCACGTGGCTGCCCATGGGCGGGCAACCGAGGCGCTAGGCGGCGCCTTTGACGGAGCGGTCCAGTATCATCGGCATGACGCCTCCGATGCGCAGGAAGTCCCGTTCCAGCATGGTTTCAACGGCGGCGGTCGCGGCGATGGTTTCGGTCCGGCCATCGACCCGGCGCAGCAGGACTTGGACAGCGCAGCGCGGCGCAAGGGTTTCCGGGTCCAGGTCCAGCTCCACCGTGTCGCCGGGCATCAGGCGCAGCGGCCCTTCCGACAGCGAGTGAGGCAGCCTGATCGGGACGACGCCCATGCCGATGAGGTTGGAGCGATGTATGCGTTCGAAGCTCAGCGCCAGCACGGCGCGTACTCCAAGCAGGCGCAAGACCTTGGCGGCCCAGTCGCGCGAAGACCCCGTGCCGTAGCGTTCTCCGGCAATCAACACCGTGGACTGGCCGGCCTGCCGGTAAAGGTCGGCAACCTCGTGCAGCGGCCGCATCTGGCCGCTTGGACTGTGCAGCGTATGGCCCACCGGACATGATGGACACAGCAGGTTCTTCAGAGCGCGGCTATGGAAGGCGCCGCGCAGCATGACTTTCCAGTTGCCCCGGCGCGCCGCGAAGACATTCAGGTCACGGCGGTCTTCGCCCCGGTCCGCCAGATAGTCGGCCACGAAGCTGTTTGACGGTATGGCGCTGGCGGGCGAAATATGATCGGTGGTCACGTCGTCGCCCACGATCATCAAAGGGTAGGCCGTATAGCGCCCCAGGAGGCTTTGATCGCGCATGGCGGCAAAGGGAGGCGGCTGCAGGTAGTTCGAGTCCTCGTTCCAGGGAAAAAGCACGCCTTGCGGCGCTTCCAGGCGATCCCACAAGGGATTGTGCGAGGCGTGCCGGAATGCGGATGCGTAATCCGCGGGATCCTGGGAAAGCCGCAGCGCGTCGGACACCTCTTGTTCGGAAGGCCATATGTCCTTCAGATGGATTTCCCGCCCGTCATTGGTGACCTGCACGGCTTGCTCGCGCAGGTCGACCCTGGCGTCGCCGTGCAGCGCGAAGGCCACGACCAGCGCGGGGGACATCAGGAAGCCCAGGTCCAGGTCCGGATGGACGCGCCCCGGGAAGTTGCGGTTGCCCGACAGGATGGCGACGGGCCTGGCCTGGTTCAGTTCCATGGCCTGCTGCACCGCCGGAAGCAGTTGTCCCGAGTTTCCGATGCAGGTGGTACAGCCATAGCCGACGATGTCGAAGCCCAGCGCATGCAGGTCGGGCAACAGGCCGGCCCGCTCCAGATACCGGGCGGCGGCCGGCGATCCCGGCGCCAGCGATGTCTTGACCCAGCCGGGCACCTTCAGGCCTTGCTGGCGCGCTTTTCGCGCCAGCAGGCCGGCGGCGATCAGCAGGCGGGGATCCGAGGTGTTGGTGCAGCTGGTGATGGCCGCCAGTCCCACGGGATATCTGGGCAGGCCCGGTGCCGCGTCGGGGGCGAACTCGTGTTCGATTTCGTCCAGCGCCCGGGCGGTCCCGGAGTAATCGCGGCGATCCTGCGGGCGCCGGGGGCCCGCGACGGAAATGCCGATATCCCCCAGGTCGATTTCTATGGCCTGCGTATATCGGGGCCGGCGCTCGGGATCGAACCACAAGCCCATTTGCCTGACATAGCTTTCCACCTGCCGGATGTGCGTTTCGCTTCGGCCGGTCATGCGCAGGTAATCCAGCGTATTCCCGTCGACGGCGAAATAGCCTGTGGTCGCGCCGTACTCGGGCGCCATGTTGGCGATCACGGCGCGGTCGCCGGCGCTCAGGGTGGAGACGCCTGGGCCATGGAACTCGACGAATTCGCCCGCCACGCCCAGCTGGCGCAAGCGCTCGGTGACCGTCAGGGCGATGTCGGTGGCTTGCGTCACCTCGTTCCGGGTGCCGACCAGGCGCACGCCGATGACGTCGGGAATGCGCAGCATGGTGGGCATGCCGAACATCACGGTCTGTGCTTCCAGGCCGCCCACGCCCCAGCCCAGCACGCCGATGCCGTTGATCATGGGGGTGTGGCTGTCGGTGCCCAGCAGCATGTCGGGGAATATCCATGCATCGCCGTCCTTTTGCTGCGTGGCCACCACGGTGGCCAACTGCTCCAGGTTGATGGTATGCATGATGCCGGTGCCGGGCGGATTGATATGGACCGTGGGCAGGGCCGACGACGCCCAGCGCAGGAAGCGGTAGCGTTCCGCATTGCGCCGGATCTCGTGCTCCATGTTCCGCTCCACCGCATCGGCTTGGCCGAAGGCCTCGACCGCCAGCGAGTGGTCGATGGATACGTCCACCGGCAGGGAGGGCGTAAGCACGGAGGGGTCGGCGCCTTCGCGCGCCAGGTAATCGCGCATGGCCGCGATATCGACCAGTGCCGGCGTGCTGGTCGTATCGTGCATCAGCACCCGGTTCGGCAGGAAGGGCACCTCGGCGGTGCTGCGGCCCTGATCCAGCCAGCCCAGTATCGCGGCCGCCGCCTGCTCGCGCTCCTCGCCCCGCGTGGTGCGCAACACGTTTTCGAGCAGCAGCAGGAGGACGGTCGGCAGGCGCGCGAGCGACGCCTGGTCGATGCTGCCGAAGTCGACCGCCCTGTAGGCGTTCCCTTCAATGTCGAGCTGCTGCTGATAACGGGCGGGTGTGGTGTGCATGATGATGGTATGGCGGCGTGTATGGGTGGACCTGGAGCGTTGCGGCGCTTACTCGATCTTGATGCCGGCGTCCTTGATGATCCGGCCGAAGAGTTCAGACTGTTCGCTGCGGAAGGTGCCGAACTCGGCGGGGGTCATGGGCGCCGGCTGCGCACCCTGGTTTTCCAGCGTCTTGATGACCTCGGGGTCGTTCAATGCTTTCACCGTGGCCGCATTGAGCGTGTCGATGATCGCATCGGACGTGCCGCCGGTGGTGAAGAGGCCGAACCAGTTCACCAGCACGAAATCCTTCAGGCCCGGAACGCTGCTGATGGGCGGAACGTCGGGAAACGCGCTCATGGGCTTGTCCGATGAAACGCCCACGGCCTTGACCTTGCCGGCCTGTGTGAAGGGCAGCAGGGCGGCGCCGCTGGCGAATGTGGCGCTGACCTGCCCGCCCGCGACATCGGCCACGGCCTGGGCCGATCCCTTGTAGGGCACGTGCAGAATCTCGGTGCCGGCCAGCTTGTTGAACAGTTCGCCCGAAATGTTCTGGATATTGCCCATGCCGCTGGACGAGTAGGACATGTCGCGGCTGTTCTTCTTGGCGTAGTCGACGAACTCCGCCAGGTTGTCGACCGGGAGCTTGTTGTTGATCGCCAGTATGTTCGGGATCTTGGCGACCAGGGATACCGGCGCCAGGTCGGTGGCCGGGTCGTAGGACATCTTCTTGTACAGGTGCGGATTGATGGCCACCTCGCCGGAGCTGGCCAGCAGCAGCGTCAGTCCGTTGGGCTTGGCGCTGGCCACGTAGCCGGCGCCTATCATGCCGCTGGCGCCGGGCTTGTTCTCGACGACGACCGATTGCTTCAGTTCGACCGCCAGGCTCTTGGCCAGGATGCGCCCGACCACGTCCACGCCGCCGCCGGCCGGAAAGGGCACGATCAGCGTGACGGGGCCGTCCGGATAGGCGCCGGACTGGGCGGGCGCCAGGCCGGGGGCGGCGGCGAGGATGCAGCCGGCCATGGCGGCTGCGAGGAGTTTGCGTTTGGCGAAATCTGTGTGTTTCATGGTTGGTTTCCCGAAATCGTTGCGATTCGATGTTGGATGGAATGTGGGGTCAGCTGAGCGCGTAGGTTTTCCTGCCCGGAACGTCCAGGTCGACGGCGAGTATCGACGCGGTTTCCGAGTCGGTGATGAACAGGGTCTTGTTGTCTTTTCCGCCGAAGGCGCAATTGCTGGTCAGAATGCCCTTGGGCGAACGGATGCGCAGGACGGGTTCGCCCAGGCGGCTGAACTTCCAGACGCTGCCCATGCCCATGTGGCAGATCAGCAGGTTGTCGTCCTCGTCCAGCGCCAGTCCGTCCGGTCCGGCCAGCCCGCCCGACATCTGGATGAAGGTGCCCGATTTCGACACATTGCCGTCGGGGAAGAAGCGCACGCGCCAGATGGCGTTGGCCCGAGTGACGGCCAGCAGCAGGTCGGTCTCGGCGGCGTTGAAGGTCAGGCCGTTGGGGCTGGGAATGTTGTTCAGCAGGCAGTCCAGCTTGCCGCCGGCGCTCAGCCGGAACAGCCGCCCATTGGGCGACTGCAAGCCGCTCTGGCCCTGGTCGGTGAAATACAGGTCGCCGTTCGATGTGAAATGAAGGTCGTTGACGCCTCGGAAACGCTCGAACATGGGACGCGTGAAGTAAGGCTCGATGCGGCCGTTGTGCGGATCGAGCACCATGATGCCATGACGGTAGTCGGCGATGAAGATGCGGCCGTCCCGATGGATCTTCAGGCCATTGGGTTCGCCGTCGTATTGCACGACTTGGTGGAATTCGCCTTGCGGATTTATGCGGAAGACGCGTCCATAGGCCACGTCGACGCAGTAAAGATTCCCTTCCCTGTCGAACGAGGGGCCTTCAAAGAAGGCCGGCAACTGGCGGCCTTTGTGCTGCTGTTGCAGCCAGTAGGATTGCCGCGCGTCGCCTTCGAGCTCCTTGGGCAAAGTGGCGAAGACGCGCGCGGTGGTTTCGGGAGGGGCGGCAAACATGGCTATTACCTCGGCTGGGTTTGTGTGGTTCGGGTGTCTGGGGTGAGGGCGCGATGTACGTCAGTCGGCGGCGGGAGCCACCGTGGCCTCGCCCTGGCCGCTGTCCTGCAGCGCTTGCGCCACGAAGCCGCTGGCCTTCATCTCTTCGATGAAGGATTGCAGGTAGGCGTGCGCCGCCTTGTTCCTGACGGGCGTGGCCATGGCCTGCCGGATGGCGGTGAAGTAGCCGGGCAGCACCTTCAGTCCGGGATGCTGCCGAGCCGCGGCTTCCAGCGGTTGCCGCACGCCGGCGGCGGCGTCCAGCCCCTGCTCCAGGAACAGGTCCACCGCGCCCGCTGAGGTGGCGGCCCGTTCGATGGCGGCGTGCTTGAGCTCGCGGCTCAGGAACAGGTCGTAGGCCGCGCCTTTGCCGACCGCGATGCGCAGGCCATCGGCGTCGACATCGTCCAGCGTATTCAGGCCGCTGTCTTCCTTGACCAGGTAGGTGCCTTCGATGATGACGTAGGGCGACGTGAACATGACCTCTTCGGCTCTCAGGGGATCGATGGCCAGGAAGCCGATATCCCAGATGTCGTCCTTGGCGGCATCGACCACTTTGCCCGCCGCGGGGAAGGCGACGATTTCCAGTTCGGCGTCCAGGCGCTGGGCCAGGGCCTTGGCGAGGGCAACCGATACGCCCTGGGGCTGGCCGGCGGCGTTCTTCTGGGCCAGTACCGGATTGCCGTAATTGATGGCCGCCCGCAGTTTGCCGGTGGACAGCAGTGCCTTGCGGGCGTCGGATGGATTCGTGCTCATGGGGAAGTTCCTGGTTGAATGGTGGATGTTGGTTTCTTCAGCCGCCCGCGGGGGCGGACCGCTGCTGCTTCAGGCGTGCCAGCAAGGCCTGCCTGATGTGGCTGCGCGCCTCTTGTTCGGCGCGGTCCGCATCGCGTGCCGCGATGGCGTCGAACAGCGTCATGTGTTCCTGGTAGGCCAGGGCGGGCCGGCCGGTATGCGCCAGCGTGCTCTGGCCCAGCAGGGCGGTGGAATCGATCAGGTTGTTGATGGCCTTGATCAGGAACTGGTTATGCGAGGCGGCATAAATGGCCTGATGAAAGTCGTAATTCGATTTGATCGGGTCCGCGCCGTTCCTGCTGTCGTCGAGTATGGCGCGCATATTGTCGATTTCGATGTCGTCGGCGTGCTTGGCCGCAAAGCGCGCCGCCCCGCCCTCAAGTATTTCGCGCAGGGAATACAGCTGCGTGATGGACTGCTGGTCCAGCGTCGTGACGAGCAGGCCCTTGCGCGGCTGGTGAGTGAGCAGGCCTTCGTCCTCGAGGCGCTTGAGCGCCTCGCGCACGGGGGTCCGGCTCATGCCCAGGCGCTCGGAAAGCTCGACTTCGCGCAGCCTGTCGTCCGGGCCGAATTCGCCCGAGACGATGCGTTGCTTCAGTTCGATATAGGCCTGGGCGGCCTGCGAGTTACTTTTCTTGATAGGCATGGGGCGCGTCGCTTGCGGATTGAAACACCACGATTATCGGGCCGTTCGCTCGAGCAGGTGCTCCATGGACGCCTTCTCGACTTCGACGCCGCTGGTTTGCGCCAGCCGGTACTTGTCCAGCTCCAACTCGCCGGGCACGATGACGGGCATGGCGGGGTCGGCGGCCGGCGTATCGTGCAGGATGCCGCGGAAGTCCTCCATCCTATCCCGGAGCCAGTCGGCGCCGCCCAGGCGCGCCGTGTCGATCAGCAGGAAGAAGTGGCCCAGGTCCTGAGGCGCTTCGGGGTTGTCGACCCAGGACTGGATGCGGGTCAGGTAGGACGCGCCCGACAGCAGGCCGGCCAGCAGGTCGACGACCAGGGCCAACCCATAGCCCTTGTGGCCGCCGATGGCCATGAGAAAGCCGCTCAATGCCGCCTTGGGGTCGGTCGTGGGACGGCCTTCCTTGTCGGTCGCCCACGTGGAGGGGATGGCGGCGCCCTGCTGCAGCGCCTGCCGGATCTTGGCCCGGGCCACGACGCTGAGCGCCATATCCAGAAGGAAGGGGTCGCCGCCGGGGTTGGGAATGCCGAAACCCAGGGGACTGTTGCCCAGCCGGGCGTCACGGCCGCCCCACGGTGCAATGGTGGTCGTGGCGTTGCTGCAGATGAACGAGGCAAAGCCTTGCTGCGCCGCCAGGAAGGCATAGGGCGAGATCGGGCCGAAATGATTGCTGCCGCGCGCAAAGACCACGCCCACGCCGGTCTGTTGAGCCAATGCCATCGCTTCTTTCAGGGCTGTTTGGCCGACCAGGGGACCGATGCCGTTGTCCCCGTCGAGCTTGCTGATGGCGAGGGCCGACTTTTCGATTTTCATTTCCGCCGATGCCTTGATGCCGCCCAAATCCAGGCGCTCGCCGTACGACTCCACGCGGCTGACCCCGTGGGTATGCAAGCCGAACATATCGGCCAGCACCAGGATTTCGGCGGTACTGCGGGCATCCGGCTCGCTGAGTCCATAGGTTTGCAGGGCTTTGACCGTGATCTCGGTCAGGCGGCTTTGTTCTACTCGTTCCAGCGTCATCAGTGGCTCTTCTTTCAAGTTGAAAATAGGTATGTGGAATCCGTATTTTTGTTTTGTGTGTATATGAATTCTTTTGTATACATAAACGAGTGAAATTATGCCCCGGATTTCTCCCGAATTCAAGTTCCTCTCGAAATCCGGGAAAACAGGGGCGGGAAATCAGGGGGTTAGAACGATGGCGCCGCTGGTCCGGCGCGCCTGGGCGGCTTCATGGGCCTGCACCACGTCGTCGAGGCGATAGCGGGCGCCGATGCTGACCAGCACGGCGCCCGAAGACATCGCGTCGAACAGCACCTTGGCATTCGCCCGAAACGTCGCCGGATCGGCGTTATGGGGAAAAACCGACGGGCGGGTCAGAAAGAGGCAGCCTTTCTTGTTGAGCAGTTCAGGAGAGATTTCGGGCGCAGGTCCGGACGCCGCGCCATACAAAACGACCAAGCCGAAAGGCGCGGCGCAATCGAGCGAATGCAGAAAGGTATCTCGGCCCACCGAGTCATAGACGACGCGCGCCTTGCGACCGCCCGTTTCGGCCAGCAGCGTTGCGGGCCAGTCGGGCAAGCTGTAGTCGATGGCGATGTCGCAGCCGGCCTCGCGCGCCAGCCGGCACTTGGCCGCGGAGCCGGCCGTTCCGACGACGAAGGCGCCCAGATGCTTGGCCCAGCGGCACAGTATCTGGCCGACCCCGCCGGCGGCCGCGTGCACCAGCACCATGTCGCCAGGCTGAACGCGGTGGGTCTTGTGCAGCAGATATTGAGCCGTCATACCCTTGAAAAGCACGGCCGCCGCATCCTCGCATGAGATATCGTCCGGCAAGGCAAGCAGCTTGTCAGCCGGCACATTGCGCAGGCTGGCGTACGCGCCCACGCCGGCGTTCATATAGGCTACGCGATCGCCCGCCTTGAAATCGGATACGCCCGGGCCGGTCGCCACGACCACGCCGGCGGCCTCGTGGCCGAGACCTGTCGGCAGAGGCAGCGGGTAGACGCCCTGGCGTTGATAGATATCGATGTAGTTGAAGCCGACGGCTTCCTGGCGGACTTGAACCTGACCGGCTTGCGGCGCGGGCAGTTCTTCTTCGACCACCTGCATGACCGACTCGGGTCCGGAGGACTGGATTTTCACTACTTTGGCTTTGGACAATGTCTGCGCTCCGTTGTTGTTATCAAAAAGAAAGGCCGATGCTTCTGACGGCATCGGCCAACTTTACCGCTTTTTACCGGGAACACAGAGATAGACACGTCAGGAACCGGCCCGCGCCAGTGCCCTGGCGCGGGATTTCGATCAGGCTATTTCCAGCACTTTAGCGCCTTTCTCGCCCGATTTTTTTGGCAGCGTCAGCACTAGGACACCGTCCTGATACCGAGCGCTGGCCTGGGCATCGTCTATGTCCTGCGCCAGCACGAAGCTGCGCGATTGCACGCCGTAATAGCGTTCGCTGTGCAGGACGGTTTCACCGTCTTTTTGCTCGCTTTCCTTTCGCGTCTCGACGCGGATCGAGACCGTGTTTCCGTCCAGCGTGACCTTTACATCTTCCTTTCGGGCTCCGGGCACTTCGGCTTTCACGCTGTATGCCTGCTCGCTTTCGGAAACGTCCAGGTTTATGCGTGGAGCCGCCTGCTCGCCCAGCGGGCCGCTCAGGCGGAAATTCTTGAACATCTCGTCAAAGTCGCGGAATGCGTCGAAACGGGAAAGTTCGCCGAATGGATTGAAGCGCATCAGATTGTTTGCCATTTTCAACCTCGCTATAAGATGACTTACCTTTGATATCTATAGAGCGCGGCATGATTCCGGGGAACGCAGCCTTGCTCCGCAGGGCGGGAAAGACATCCCGTCTCCTGTTGTGATATATAAGATCGGCCGCAAAAATTTCAAGAGGGAAAAACAGGATGGCAATGGTCGACGTGGCGGGCGCGCGAGTCGCATACCGGGTGGATGGGGAAGGACCCACGCTGGTGCTGGTGCATGGAACCGGCGCGGATTCGCAGACCAACTGGGGGCACCTGGTGGGCCAGTTTGCCGGGCAATGGACGGTCGTCCGCCCCGATTATTCCGGCTCGGGCGAAACGCGGGACGGCGACGGCGTCCTGACGCTGCCAATGCTGGCCGATCAGGTGTTGGCGGCGGCCAACGCGGGCGGAAAGGCGCCCTTCGATCTGGTGGGGTATTCGCTGGGGGCTTGCATCGCGGCATACATCGCGGCCGAGCATCCCGAGCAGGTCCGCTCGGTGGTCTTGCTGGCCGGCCTGGCGGCGGGCGCCGACAGCCGGCTGAAGCTGCAATTCGAACTGTGGCGCGACCTTATCGCCACGGATCGTCGGGCCCTGGCCCGCATGGTGCTTCTAACGGGTTTCAGTCCCGATTTTCTGGCCGGCTGGAGCCGGCAGCAGGTCGATGAAACGCTGGAGATGATCATGGCCACCAACTGGTGGGAAGGCATGCTGCGCCAAGTCGAGCTGGACCTGACATTGGACATGGGCGCTTACGTCGGGCGCATCGCCGCGCCCACCCTGGTGATAGGCTGCACGCACGACCACATGGTGCCGCCGTCTCATGCGCGGGCGCTGGCCGCCGCCGTGCCGGGAGCACGCTACGCCGAAATGCCAACCGGACATTTGGCGCCGCTGGAGCGGCCCGATGAATTCGTCCGGCTGGTGACGGAGTTTCTGAAATCGCGTTAGCGACGCCGTGCCCGCTTCATTTCAGAACAGGCTGGCCGCTATTCCGTATGGGGTCTGCAAGGTCGAACCTATGCTGAAAGCTCGTTTATTTATCCGCCCCCTCAGTGACTTCTGAGCGTGAGCCTTGAACAATGCCGGTATGCAGGAGTTTCGATATCTCATCTGCGCCGAAACCATGCTGCTGGAGGATCTCTTCCGTGTGTTGGCCAAGAATGGGAGGAGGGCGGTAGACAGTAGCCGGACTGGCATGCAGATTGACCGGGTTGGCAAGATTGGTCATGTCGCCGGCGAGCGGATGATGGAAATGTATGACTGAGCCGCTATGGCGTACTTGCGGGTCCAGGGTCAGGGCTGCGTGATAGTCCTGCACCTGGGCGCACGGTACATCGTGCTCCGACAAAAGTTGCACCCATTTGGCCGCAGCATCTTGGATGAAGATGCCTTCCAGAATCCCGTCCAGCGCTTCCCGATTTGTAGTGCGGGCAGTGTTGCTTGAGAATCGCGGATCCTCAAGCAGGTCCGGCCGCGAAATGGCCTTGCAAAGATTTATCCAGAACTTTTCCGTAAAGGCCGCAGCGAAGAAATAGCGCCCATCGGATCCTTGATAGTTGCGGTAGGGCGCCATGGTGGGGTGACCGCTGCCCAGACGTTCGGGCGGCTTTCCGCTACGGATGGCTTCGCCGTCACGCGGTATGGTGCTAAATAGCGATGCACCGAGTAGTGATGTATCCAGACGCTGGCCTATTCCATGGCGTTCGCGGTGCAGCAGGGCAGCGCTGATGCCGAAGGCCAGCATGGCTGCGGCACCGAAGTCGGGTAAAGGCGCGCCTACCCGGGTCGGCCTTCCATCGGCTTCGCCGGTCATGTCCATTAGGCCAGTGACAGCCTGTATGATGGGGTCGTTCGCTGGCCATCCGGCATAAGGGCCGCTTTGTCCAAAAGCCGACACGCTTGCATAAATAACCTGCGGATTGATGGCTTTGACCACGTCGTAACCGATGCCGAGGCGGTCAACTGTGCCAGGCCGAAAGTTCTCGACGATGACGTCGGCGTCTTTTGCAAGACGCAAGAAGATTTCCCTGCCAGCTTCGCATTTCAAGTCCAGGCGTATGCTGCGCTTATTGCGATTCTGGGAAAGAAACTGCACGCTTTCACCGTTGACGAACTGGGTGCCAAGGTCGCGGGCCAGGTCGCCACGCATGGGTTCTTCCACCTTTATGATGTCAGCACCCAGATCGCCCAAGAGCATGGTTCCGACCGGGCCGGCCGTCATGACGGTCAAATCCAGAATACGTATGCCCTTCATGGGGCTGGATTGTTCAGGTTTACTCAAGATTTTCTCCTGGGGCTTCTTCAGGCGTTTACTGGATACACGATGGTGTTGAAGGCAAATGTGGTGCCTTCAAGTTTTAATGAGTAGGCATGGCCGAACTTGGTGTCGTCGCGCTGAGGGTAGTCGGTGCGATAGTGTCCGCTGCGAGTCTCGCGCCGTTCCATGCATGCCCGCAAAATGATCTGAGCAGTGGTTGCCATGTTGTCCAGTGTAAGAATCTGCTGCAACTGATTCGCTGTCGCGTTGCCGCCTATGCTTAGAGCCTGTCCGATCCGCTCTGCGACATCCAGCGCCGCGCGCAGGCCCGATTCGTTTTTCTCAACGAGCACATGCCGCTGCATTGCCGCTTGCAAGTCGAGAGTCGCATGTTCAGCGTCGAAGCCGGCGTTTTTCTGCAATGCGCGATGCAGCCGATCGGCGACGCCGCTGGCGGCGGGTGGCTGCGACGGCCCCGATGCGAGCGCATCCTTCGCTGCCGCGTGACCAGCCCGGTGGCCAAACACCTGTCCTTCAGCCAATGAATTGCCGCCCGGGCGATCCGGCCCTCGAATGCCGCCGGCAAGTTCCCCGATAACATGCACTCCGGCGAGCGATGTGCGAGCGTCGGGGTCCATCATCCGTACCCCGCCGTTCAGGCATTGGAAAGCGATGCCTACGTCCAGGAGATCTTTTTGCGGGTTCAATCCGCGTTCGTGCATCCAGCGGGTGGTGTTAGGCATGGTTTTTTGCAGGCGCTCGGCGTCTACGTGGGCGAAGGAGAAATGCACGCCGCCCCGCGCGGTTCCACGGCCTTCGGCTATTTCCCGGGCAATGGAAATGTCTATCCATCGCGACGCATTGCTGACTGTGAACGGGAAGACCTTCTCGTCATGCGCTTCTTCAGGGCTTGTGCCAGAAGGTAGATAGCGGGTGAGGAACTCCTCACCCAAAGCATTGGTCATCCTGGGATGGAGTACGAAGCAAGCTTTGCTGAACAACTGTATATAAGGGTGTATAAGCGCAGGGCCGAATTGATGGAACTCCATATTGACGAGCTCCGCACCGGCGCGCCAGCAGGCCGCCTGGCCATCGCCTGTCATTTCCGACGTGGAAACCTGTTGTGAGAACAGGCCATGGGCGCCGCCTGTGCCCAGGACCACCGAGCGGGCGTGTACGATCAACCAACGGTTCTTTTCGCTGTCGAATGCCAAGACTCCCGCGGCGCGGCCTTGCGCATCGAACAATAAATCGATCAGCGCAGCGGGTGTCCGCACCAGAACTCCTCGCGCCAGGGCTTGTTCCGCCAAGGCGGCCACAAATGCTTTTCCAGTTTTTCCGGAAACGCCCATTGCCCTCGCGTAGCTGCCGAAATCGCTTCGGATCAGCTTGTAGTCCCGTTCTTCCCCTGGCTGCGCGCCATGGGTGGCCCCATGGCCGGCTTTATCGAATGCAACGCCAAAATCGATTAGGTCTTTTATCCGGGCTGGCGCGTCTTCCGCCAGGACGCGGACCAGATTGGGGTCAATGAATCCGGTTGCGGCGGCCATAGTGTCGCGATAATGGATTTCGGGACTATCGCTTTTGCTTCCATAGCCCGAAGCCCCCATGCTCATGATTTCGCTGGCTCCGTGAACGGTGCTGCCTCCCACCCCCAAAGGAGCCTTGGCCAGTAGCAACACATTCGCTCCAGCGAGCTTGGCCGAGAGCGCCGCGCGCGAGGCGGCGCCCCCACCGCCGACAATCACGACGTCTGTATGCAGCTCTTCGATTTCCAGGCCCAGACTGCTCAGTTCTTGAACCAGGCTCATGCTCGTTCCTTTAATGTGCGCGCAATGATGTTGCGTTGAATTTGATTGGTGCCGCCGAATATCTGGAACAGCTTGGATTCGCGGTAGTGGCGTTGCATGGGATATTCCATGGCATAGCCGTTAGCTCCCATGATCTGCAAGCCGTCGGTTGCCACTTTGACGTAAACGTCTGAAGCAAAATACTTGGCCTGCGAGGATTCGCTGTCGCATGGCAGTCCGTCAGCCAGCATCTTGGCGGCTCGATAGGCCATCATCCGCGCGGCGTCCACTTGTGTCTGCATGTCGACAAGCATATGGGAGACGGCTTGGAAATCAATGATGGATTGACTGAATTGCTTGCGATCATTGGCATACCAGCGTGCCAGGTCGACGGCCGCCTGTGCCGCGCCGGCGCACATGGCCGCTAAGGCGACCCGTTCTTTGGCGAGCACGGCGGTTAACCGCCTCCACCCATAATGCAGTTCGCCGACCATTAGCCGGCGGGGCACTTGCACGCCTACGTAGTTGACTTCGCAGGTACGTATTGCACTGCCGCCCAGCAAATCTATCGGGCGAATGTCCAGGCCTGCGGCGTCGGTGGGTACAAGCAGGAGACTGATGCCATCATGCTTCGAGGCGTCTTTGTCTGTGCGCACCGCGGTCATGATGTACTTGGCTTGCAGCGCTCCGGTGATCCACATTTTGGTGCCGTCGATAACGAAGTCGTCTCCGCTTTCGACGGCGCGGGTGGTCAGCGATGCCGCATCGGAGCCCGAGCCGTTCTCGCTTAGGGCGAAGGCCAGCCAGCCTCGGCCCTGAGCGAGGTCGGGCAGGATTTCGCTTTTGATATCTTCACTTGCGAAGCGGGCGACGGCGCCGCCCACCATGTTGATGTTGGCGTTCCAGAAGCGGCTAAGTGCAATGCTGTGATAAGCGGCGACTTCCAGGAAGGCCGTCATATCCAGGTAGTCCCCTATCCCGCCATATTCCTCGGGAAGGGTCAATGCAAACCAGCCTTGTTCGACGCCGACGCGTATAAGTTCCTCTGGAAAGCGCTTTTGTTCATCGCATTCGCGGATGTAATCGTGGCTTGCATGTTTGCTGAGCACGCGGGCTACGCTACGGCGGAACTCGAAATGCTCGTCGTTAAGATAGGGGCGCAAATCGGCGCGGTCCACCATGGCGAGCGTGTATTGCGGATTCATGAATATATTTCCTAGGTCTGAGAAAGCCGTTAATCAAGCGACCCTGCACTCGGTTTGGATTGTCGATTCGATAGACCGCAGTGCGGCAGACCGCATTCTGGCACCGGCCATCATAAATGCCAGATCGGAGCCGGAAAGAATGAGCCTGGCGCCTTTATGCACATATTCGGCCATCAGTGCCTCGTCGTATACGCCCCCGACCCCGGCTATTTTTCCGTGGCTTTGGCAGGCTTTATTGACGGTCTCGATTGCACTGCGAAGTGAAGCGTGCCCCAATTGCCCGGTGACGCCGAGTTCAGCCGCCATATCCGTGCAACCGACCAAGAGCGCATCGACACCGGGGACGGCTGCAATTTCATCGACATTCTTCAAGCCTTCGAGAGTTTCTATCATGACTACAACCAATGTTTCGTCATTGATGAGCTTGACCGTTTCCGTGACTGGCAGCGTTGCAAAATAGGTTTGTGGCAAGCCGCCAGGAATGGATCGATGGCCAAGAGGAGGGAAACGACAAAAATCCGCAACGAGCCGGGCTTCTTCGGCATTGTTGACATGCGGGATGACAATACCCTGCGCTCCTGTGTCGAGCAGACGCGTCGAGTGGAATGATTCATGCGAGGGCACGCGAATAAGGGGCGTTATACCGACTGCCAGCGCGCCGGCGCAAATCTGCGCGGCGGTATCCATGCTCATGGAGTTATGCTCCATGTCGATGAATAGCCAGTCGAAATCGCAGCTTTTGGCTATCTGAGCGATATCGACGGTGCGTGCCTGACGCAAGCCCATTCCTAAGGCCAGCTTGCCTTGGGCCAGTTTTTGTTTTGCATAATTTTGAACAACTTTCATTGTGATGCCTCCTTCATGTTCCATTCGGGCTCTTGTGGCCGGCAGGGATTGATTGATGATTTGATGCTGATCAACTGACCTTGATGGGAAAGCCCTAAGCTTCCAAGCCTTCCTTCCTCGGTGCCCGTTGCCTATTACAGTTTTCCAGTCAAATTGCGTTCATTTTTATAGTAAGTGTAAACAATATTTGTGATTAATCAAGTTAAATTCATCGTGTATTGTCAACATAAAATTAATTGAATATAATTTTTATATATGTTTTGTCTGCAAATAAAAGCCAACTGATCGTTTGGAGAGGGTATGAAACGGGATCTGATCAAGGCATCATGAAAGACTGGACAGCACTGAGCGTGCGGCGACAGGCCGCCATATTGAGGTGTTCGATCGATAAGCCGCCGCTGAATCTTCTTACCCAAACGGTACGCGACGAACTTGGAACACTGTTTGGCGCCTTGCAGCGTGATGACACTGTGCGCTGCGTTATCTGGGAGAGCGGCGAACGGGCCTTTTGCGCTGGCGCGGATTTGACGGAGTTTGCGGACCGTTTTGATCCCGACGTGGCCCTCGCTCATGGCATGAATGCGCATCGCATGATAATGGCCTTGATGGAACTGGATACTCCCGTTATTGCCTCCTTGCGTGGGGCCTGCATGGGAGGTGGGCTTGAACTGGCCTTGGCTTGCGACTACAGAGTGGCCGGGACATCGGCAAAGCTGGGGCTTCCCGAAGTGAAGCGAGGGGTATGGCCTGGAACCGGCGGATCAGCGTTGCTCGCTCGCCAGATCGGACCCTCGGCGGCCAAGCGCCTGCTGTATACCGGCGCAGTTCTGGACGCTGGGGAAGCGCTGTCCTTGGGCGTTGTGGACGAAGTGGTGGAAGACGAGCTTCTTGATTTGCGAACGCAAGAGCTTGCCGCCGACATCGCGCAGCAGCCGGCTTCATCTATTCGTACCCTGACCCAGCTTGTCGACCACCATTACAGAGACGAGTTTCGTGAACACTTGAAATATGAGCTTGAACGGTTTGTGCTGGCTTACCAGCTACCCGATGCGCATGAAGGATACAGCGCTTTTTTCGAAAAGCGCGCCCCTTGCTGGAAGCAAAGCCACGATTGAGCTTCAAGCGTATTGCCATGCACAGGCATAGGATTGGAAATGGCCGTTGCCGCCGCTTAACGAGGCGGCGCGGTCAATTGTGCTCGACCGTTGTCAAGAACAAGCTGCTTGCGTTCCAGGCAGCGGCCGCTAAACGATACGGTGGCATTATCGTGCCACATGTCGATCTGCAGCGTTTCGCCTGGATACAGCGGAGCGCAAAAGCGTACATCCAACTCCGACAGTAGGCTGGTATCGAACGCACAATATGTTTTAAGCACTGCCCGGCAAGCCATGCCGTAACTGCAAAGCCCATGCAGGACGGGTTGTCTGAAGCCGGCAGTACGAGCTACAGCCGGAGAGGCATGCAAGGGGTTTCGATCCCCCGAAAGGCGATAAATCAGTGCTTGATTCCCATGTGTCCGTAGTACCACGGACTTGTCTGGAGCACGTTTTGGAAGAGCGTGAAAAGGAGGGCCTTTGCTTGGGGAGGCGTCGAATCCTCCATCCCCGCGCGCAAAAAAACCCGTGGTGACGGTGCACAATGCTTCGTTGGAGTCGGCATCGTGTATGACCGTCTCCACTCGAACGACGGCCCCGACGCCCTTATCCAACACTTCGGTCACGCGGGCGCTGGCGACAACGGTGCCCTCAGGTCTCAGGGGTTTGTGCATCACCAGACGCTGGTCCCCATGAACAACCTTGGGCCAGTCTATTCCGCTACGCGCTATCCAACTTCGATCCCAGGCAATGACTGTTGCCATGGTGGGTATCGCCTGCAGGCGTTCTTCGAACACGAAGGGCAATTCCAGTTCATCTAGAGGATCCATGCCAAACCCCGTGCCAAGAGCGTAAAGCATGGTATCGCGCTCCGTATAGCTGCGGCGCAGCTTCGGAATTTGCAAGTTCAGCAGGTTGGAAGGGTGCAAGGCCATTTGTGCGGGTCTTTTTTACTGAGGCTTCTTATCGGCAAATACTTTTTTCAGGATTTTGTCCCACTTCACGCCTTCCGCCTTGAACATGGTTTCAAATTCCTGCGGCGTGGTAAAAACGGGCTCCACGCCTACCTCGGCCAGTTTTGCCCGTACGTCGTCTTGTGCCAACACTTCCGCGACAGCCTTGTTTAGCGTCAGCACAATCTCGGCGGGAACATTGGCGGGCCCCCATAAAGCAAACCATGTCGAATAATCCAGCTCGGGCAAGCCCGCCTCTGCCGTGGTGGGTACGTCAGGGAGCGAAGCAATGCGTTTTTTCTGCATGACCGCCAATGCCTTCAAGCGGTCCGCCTTCACCATGCCTACTACTTGGGACGCTGTTCCCATTACGAACTGGACTTCGCCGCTTACTGCAGCGACAGTGGCCGGACCGCCGCCTCGATAGGGAACATGGGTGGTACGGATATCGGCTACGGTATTCAGCAGCTCGCCCGCCAGGTGGTCGGCACCGCCTATGCCCGAAGAGCCGAAATTAAGGTCGTTTGGATGCGCCTTGGCATAAGCAATGAATTCCTGCAAATTGTTTATGGGTAGAGAGGGATTGATGGCAACAAGATTGGCCGCCGACGTAAGAAGCGTAATAGGCGTGAAATCTTTCACCGGATCGTAGGGAAGCTTGAACTGGTAGGTCGAGGAAATCATGCCGATGTGGTACACGAGCAATGTGTACCCGTCCGGCTTTGCGCGCGCTACGCTGGCGGCGCCTATCGTTCCTCCAGCGCCAGGAAGGTTTTGCACGATGAACGACTGATTGAATTTGGCGCCAAGCTTTTCCGCAACAATCCGCGCGATGATATCCGTGCCTCCGCCAGGGGCGAATGGAACGACTATGGTTACAGGCCTATCGGGATAGCTCGATGCCATGGCCGTTCTCGGCGTGGCGCTGAATAGGGACACCGCGGCCATCAAACTCAGCGCGGCCGTGCGGACCGAGCTTATTCGCCCGACATAATGTAAAAAAGGGAAGCGCGGAAATTGCATTGTATGTCTCCTTGTTCTATGGGCCGGCCTTAGCGTGCTTAGGCCCGTGTATGGGTCTTTTGTGTGGATTAGACCACAATATTTATTAAAGTGTCAGCAATCTATTAACGATTGCAGATAAATTATAAAAATATAAGATCATTTGGTCTATAGTTATCTGCATATTTAGTATTGATTGAGTGCGTGAGTGTGTCTATGGTTGACAGAAATGCAAATTCAAGGAGTGCCTACTGGCCTACGGGGATGCAGGAAATAGAGCATCTACAGTGCGCAATCCGCAATGGCGTAGCGTGGATACATGTATCGCGGGTCGATCGCCGCAATGCCTTCACCAATGCGATGTACAAGGGTTTGTCCGATCTATTGACCGCCCTGGACAATGTTGAGGCCGTCCGGTGCATTGTTATACGCGGCGCCAATGGCATCTTTACATCGGGTTCGGATGTCGAACATTTCCTGGGAATGGGCGTGGTTGAGCGCGCTGAACACTTTCGTCTTGTGGCCAATCTGCTGATTGCGCCAGCAAGTATAGGAAAGCCCGTGATCGCCGCCATACAGGGCTTTGCGCTTGGAGGCGGCACTGGCCTGACGGCCGCATGCGATTTGGCGATAGCCCAGGAAGGCTCGACTTTCGGGTTGCCAGAGGTGTTTGTGGGCCTATGGCCCTGCACGTTGCTACCGGCCCTGATACGCATGGTGGGACCGCGCAAAGCCTACGAAATGGCTCTTATGGGCGATCGGCTGGACGCCTATCAGGCGCAGAGCGCAGGCTTGGTGAATTATGTAGCGAAGGCGGAAGATTTTGAAGACGTGCTCGAAGCGCTGTTGGCTCGCATCGTGGCGCTGAGTCCCGCCGTGGTGCAGATGGGCAAGCGCTCATTCCAGCAGGCGCTCGATACCGAGTTTCACTCCGCCACCCGTTTCATGAGCCAAGTCATGGCTCTGAATAGCGCAACAGAAGATGCGCATCATGGCATTACCGCATTCTTCGAACGCAAGAAACCCACTTGGACGGGTCGTTAAGCGGGCAATTGTTTTTTATGCGGGATGGTCGTAATGGGTCGGCGCTTGGCGAGCGACCGTATCGAGCATGCGTTGCTTGCCGATAAGGACGTGTTGCTCGAATGCATCGGCCGCTTCCTTCGCTTGGCCATTGCGCAAGGCTTCCATGATGCGCTGGTGCTCCTCGTGCGAGTTCCGCATTTGAGCAATGGTGTAAACGCCTTGCCGTATATAAAGAGTCAGTTCCGCTTCTATCCCATCGTTGGCTTCGATAAGCCGTGGATTTTTCGTTGCAGCCATAAGATGCTTATGGAAAGCCAGGTTCAAGTCATAATACGCGGCGCTATCCCGACGCTGCATGGCGCTGTCCATGTCCTCCATCAACTTGATTAATTGTGCCTCTTCCTGCACCTCCAGGCGTGACGCGATAAGCCTTCCTGAAACATGTGCCAACCCCGCACGTACATCGTATAGATCCAAGGCTTCTTCGAGCGAAATCTTGCGCACTTCGGCGCCGCGGTTCGGCACGATATGAACTAATCCGGTTCGCTCAAGGGAGCGCAGTGCTTCGCGAGCGGAATTCCGTCCCACGCCTAACTCAGTAGCCAATGCTTGTTCGTTGACACGGTCGCCCGGCTTGAGTTTGCCGCTTGCGATCATTTCACGTACTCGATTACGGATATCGTCGAGCCGAACACTGATTGTTTCGGAATTTCGTAGATTGGCTTTATTCATGGTTCTTATGAAAGAAGAGAGTGAACGTCCTATCTATGGGTGCGAAAACGTCGGGAAGCTCCTTGAGTGCACCTAGGGGCGGATAAGCAGCGAATAATATGATATGCGCATTAGTTTGTTGACAATTTTAATACAATTGTTCGCAATGATCCAGCAAGGCTAAAGTCATACCGACCGATCAAGGCGCCAAAAACTTATCGGTCCGCTGGCTTCAGTCTGAACCTTGTCAGGCGTACATCCACTGTGATCGTAAGTTGCTCCAACGCCTGCACCTTGGCCAAGCCTTCTGCGCTCGCACGATACAGGTGCGGCGTCATCACCAGAAGGTCGGCGATCTGTTCCGCATTCGGCAGCTCCAGGCTATAGCTCAAGGCGTCGGACTCCATGCATTCGAAACCGGGCGGCGCGGCCCCATTGTCCTTGCGCTCGGCCTTGATCGCGGGGTAGATGATCTCACGCAGCTCTTGCAGATGACGGGCGCCCGCGTCCACCTGCAAGAGCTGGCCGCCCGGCTTGAGGACTCTGGCGAATTCAGCATAGACCGGGAAACCGAACATGCAAAGTATCCAGTCCAGGCTGGCCGACTGTATGGGCAGGTTGGCATTGCTGCCCACCAGCCACGTCATCTGCTTGTCTCGCCGGGCGGCAGCCTGGACGGCCCATTTGGAAATGTCCAGGCCGGCCAGGGCGAGGCTTGCGTCGGGCCCGGCGCTTGCCGCCAGGCTGCGCAGATAGTGGCCCTCGCCACATCCCGCGTCCAGGCAGCTTAGGGCCGCGCCAGCCGCAACATCTTTCAGAACCATCTGGCTTGCAGCCTGGGCAATGGGATCGTAGGCGCCGGTAGCCAGGAACCGTCGGCGCGATGCCACCATCTCCTTGCTGTCGCCCGGATCGCGCGATCGCTTCTTTTGGACCGGCAGAAGGTGGACATAGCCTTGGCTGGAAATATCGAAGCAGTGTCCCGACGCGCATTGCCAGGTATTTTCGCGGCGTCGCAGTACCTCGCCATCGAGCGGGCAGGCCAAGGCTTCGAACGGGGTCATCATATAGGCGGCTGGCGCGGAGGACGGAAGAAATGGAAGTCAAAGAGTGTACTTAAGATTGCGGTGCGCCGTCGCCACCAAGTCCGGGTATTCCATGATGTTTGGTCTGGATAGGCCTGTGGTAAAACCAGAGACATGACAAGAGCGGCCATCATCATTCGAGCTCAGGACGAGGGCAAGCAGGGATACGAGAAGGTTTTTCTGTTTCTACGGGAAAAGCTGCTGGAGGGCGTGCTTCGCCCCGGCGACTTGTTGCTGCCGGAACGAGAGCTGGCCGAACATCTGGAAGTCAGCAGGCCCGTGGTGCGCGAGGCGCTGCGCGCGCTGGCGATGATCGGTGTTGTCGAGATACGCGAAAGAGTGGGTACCTTCGTCAAGAAACCCGATGCCTCGGTTCTGGGCGATATTTTCGCCTTCACGCTGGCGCAGGATGGCGGGGTCATCGAAGACATCATGCAGGCGCGCGTTGCCATCGAATGCCAGGCGATACGCCTGGCCTGCCAGCGTATCACCGCGCAGGATCTCGAAGAGATCAGCCGGGCCCTCCAGGCCATCAAGGAAACGATCGATTCGCCGCAAGATGGCGGGATGGCGGACTTCCAGTTCCATTCGGCCATCGTTCGCGCCAGCAAGTCCGACACCCTGATCAGCATGTACAAGGCGATGCAGCCTTTGTTCATCCACCTGCATACCGAAAGGCGCGGAGTGGTCGAGCAGGACCCCGAACTTAAATTGCAGATCATAGAAGACCATCGAAAGATTTTCCGCGCGCTTGCCGAGAAAGACGAGCAGAGCGCGGATGAACAACTCCGTATCCATTTCCAGATTGGGGACGAACGGCGATATCAGGCGACTTTTAAGACAGCGTTGAAATAGGCATGCCCCTGTAGGGCGCCTGGATGGGAGACGAGTGAAAACATGATAAGAAAAGTGGGTTTCATTGGTTTGGGCACGATGGGACGGCGCATGGCGGCCAACCTGATCAGGGCGGGCTACGAGCTTATCGTCCATGACGTCATGCCGGAGGCCGTCGAAAGCCTGGTTGCCCAGGGCGCCGCGGCGGCTGTGTCCGCGGGCGATGCGGGAAGCCGATCGGACATCGTGATCCTGATGCTGCCGAATACGCCGGATGTGCAATCGGTCGTCTATGGCAGCCAGGGCTTGTCCGGCCGCCCTCCGGCGCAAGGCCTGCTTATCGACATGAGCACGATTTCGCCTGTGGCGGCGCGCCAGATCGGCGCCGACCTTGCCGCGCAAGGAATCGCCTTTCTGGATGCGCCGGTATCGGGCGGTCCCATGGGTGCGCAGGATGGCAGCCTTACCATCATGGCCGGGGGCGAGGCGCAGGCCTTCGAACTGGCCCGGCCCGTGCTGCAGGCGATGGGCACCACGGTGACCCACGTGGGTTCGTCGGGCGCCGGCCAGACCTTGAAACTGTGCAACCAGCTGATATGCGGCATCAATATCCAGGCCATTTGCGAGGCCCTGGCATTGGGGCGGGCGGCGGGCGTCGACCTGCAAGTATTGCGCCAGGTGTTGATGGGCGGATCGGCGGCGTCATGGATGCTGGACAAGCTTGGGCCCGCAATGATAGCCCGGGATGCCAAAGCGGGTTTCCGCATCGATTTGATGTTGAAGGACTTGAAGCTGGTTCAAGAGCTGGCCTTTGATCTGTCCGTTCCGCTTCCCGCGGGCGCATTGGTCACCACCCAATACCTTGAGGCCAGGGCTCATGGCGAAGGGGCCAACGGCAACCAGGCCCTGTTTTCCGTGTATGACCGTAGCGCGAATCAATTCGCGGCGCAGCGGGGGCCCGCATGACGAACCTGGACTTCTCGGTGGTGTTCGACAGGTGGGATATGGTGCTTCAGGGCATATACCTGACGATCAGGCTGACCCTGGTTGCAACGGCTTGCGGATTTATTCTGGGCACGTTCTGCGCCATCGGAAAGCGTGGAAGAACCCCGTGGCTCAAGAAGACATGCGGCATCTATATCGAGGCAATCAGGAACACGCCTTTGCTGGTGCAGATATTCCTGGTGTATTTCGGCCTGTCCAACCTGGGCTTGTCATTGAATGCGGTCACGGTATCCATGATTGCGCTGACCATCAATGTGGGCGCCTATTCCGCTGAAATCATGCGGGCCGGTTTCGACTCGATCGAGAAGGGGCAATTGGAAGCCGCGGAAACGCTTGGGCTTACCAGGCGGCAGATATATTGGCATGTCATTCTGAAGCAGGCGCTGGAAAGGGTCTATCCGGCCCTGACCAGCCAGTTCGTCCTTCTGATGCTGGCCTCGTCGATCTGCTCGCAGATATCGGCGGAAGAATTGACCGCCGTCGCCAACTTCATTCAATCCGACACCTATCGGCCATTCGAAACCTATATCGTGGTCGGCGCTTTGTATGTCGTGCTTTCCCTCTTGCTGAGAGTCCTGTTCTGGGTTTTCGGCCTGGCCATTTTTCGGCGTCGCAGGAATCTTGCGGCATTCATCTAGGCGGAGTGCAAGATGGGCCAAAGTTTCGCAGCCGGATACATGCTCTTTCTGCTGAAGGGCGCCTTATGGACTCTGGGCTTGTCCGCCATTGCACTGCTGTGCGGCGGCGTCCTGGCGCTGGTCGTGGCCTTATGCAGGATATCGACGCAAAAATGGCTCAGGCTGGCCATGGCGTTCTATATACAAATCATCCAGGGCACGCCCGTGCTGGTACTCATGTTCCTGATGTATTTCGGGCTTCCGGCGCTTGGCTGGTCGGTGTCGCCGTTGCTGGCCGCGTCGGTATCGCTGTCGGTCTACGTCTCCGCCTATCTGGGCGAGAGCTGGCGCGGCGCCATCCAGTCCGTGCCGCAAGCCCAATGGGAAGCCGCGGAATGCCTCGCCCTGTCGCGCACGCAAAGAATGGCCAAGGTGGTTCTGCCGCAGGCGGTCAGGATCGCCACGCCGCCCACCGTGGGATTCATGGTCCAGATAATCAAAAACACATCCCTGGCATCGGTCGTCGGATTCATCGAACTGGTCAGGGCGGGCCAGATCGTCAACAACACGACCTTCCAGCCCTTTCTCATTTATATGCTCATCGCAGTCCTTTATTTTTCCATGTGTTACCCGCTTTCGATATTCAGTCGAAAACTGGAGGCCAGGTCCGGAGAGAAGTCCTATGCATAGCGGCAGCGAAGAACGAAACCATGAAATCGTCGTCAGCCTCAAGGGGGTGTGCAAGAAGTTCGGCGATATCGAGGTCTTGCGCGGCGTCGACATGGAGGTCGCGAAGGGCGAAGTCGTGGCCATCATCGGACAGAGCGGATCGGGCAAAAGCACGGCATTGCGCTGCATAGACTTGCTGGAAACCATTGATGAAGGCTCCATCACCGTATATGGACACGAAGTCCACAAGCCGGGCGTGGACCTGAGGGCGCTGAGGCAGGATATCGGCATTGTGTTTCAAAGCTATAACCTGTTTCCGCACCTGACGATAGAGGAAAACATCATGCTGGCCCCCACGGCGGTCAAGAAGCTTTCAAAGGCGGATGCCCGCGAGCTAGCCCATCGGGTGTTGGGCCAGGTGGGGCTGGCGGAAAAGGCCAGGAACTATCCCGATCAGTTGTCCGGAGGGCAGCAGCAGCGGGTGGCTATTGCCCGGTCGCTGGCGATGGAGCCCAAGGTCATGCTGTTCGACGAGGTAACGTCCGCGCTCGATCCCAAGCTGACCGGTGAGGTGCTCCGCGTCATCGAAGACCTGGCAAAGAAAGGTATGACCATGATCATGGTCACTCATGAAATGAATTTTGCGCGAAGAATCGCGGACACCATCATCTTCATGAATGAAGGCAAGGTTTGGGAAAAAGGGGAGGCAGGCATCTTGAACAATCCCCATACCCCAGAGCTGAGGGAGTTCTTGCAGAACGAACTCTAGGACGTTAAATCAACAGGAGACATATCCATGAAAAAACGTATCATTGCAGCCTCGATGCTGTGCGCGCTGGGTGTTCTGGCCGGCGGCATCGGCGCAGCCCATGCCGATGTGCTGGACAACATCCAGAAAAACAAGGTTATCCGGATTTCCACCGACCTGGGGATTCCGCCGGCGGGGATGATGAGCGCCTCCCTGGAGCCCATGGGGGCCGATGTCGAAGTCGGGAAACTGCTGGCCAAGGATTGGGGCGTTAAGTACGAACTCGTCCAGACGACGGGCGCGACCCGCATTCCCAACCTGCAAACGGACAAGGCGGATATCGTCGTATCGACCTTGTCCGTGACGGCCGAGCGCGCCAAGGTCATCGATTTTTCCAAACGCTACGCCGTTCTCCAATCGGTGGTGGCGGGGTATGAGGGCATTCCCGTCAAGAGCCTGGAAACGCTGAAAGGCCACACGGTGGCGGTCACCCGCGGCACGACACAGGATACCGAGCTGACGCCGCAGGCATCCAAGTACGGTTATACCGTGGCCCGCTATGACGACGATGCGACCCTGGTGACCGCGGCGGTAAGCGGGCAGGCCAAGATGGTGGCCACCTCGCAATCGCTGGTGGCGCAGATCGACAAAAGGATCGGCAAGAACAATTTCAAGCCGCTCTTTGTTTTGCGCAATTTCGACTTGGCGATCGGCGTCAAGAAGGGGGAGGCCAGGCTGTTGGCCAAAGTCAATGAGTGGGTCGAGGCGAACATCAAGAACGGCAAGCTCAATGAAATCTACAAGAAGTATTACGGCACCGACCTTCCCGAAGACATGCGCGGAAAGTAGGCCGTCTTGTTGACTTTTTTTAGGAAATAGAATCATGCGTATTGTTATCGGTTCCGATCATGCCGGCTGGCCTTTGAAGAAAACGGTGATCGATTTCGTCCGAAGCCTGGGCCACGAGGTGCACGATGTGGGCAGCTTCGACGATGCTCCCGTGGATTTTCCGGATATCGCCAGGAAGCTGACGGATTGCATCAGATTGGGATCATCGGACCGAGGCATCATGGTTTGCGGCACCGGCGTCGGGGCTTCAATCGCCGCCAACAAGATCAGGGGCATCAGGGCGGCGGTGTGCCATGACGTCCACTCCGCGCATCAATGCGTCGAGCATGACGACGTCAATGTCATGTGCATAGGCGCCAAGATCATCGGACCCTGGCTCGCCAACGACCTGGTGGCGGCCTATCTGGCTGCGGAGTTCTCCACCGACGAGGATTGCAGGCGCCGCGTGGAGCAGTTGCATGAGATGGACCGGGCATAGAGGCTGGGGCGATCGATGACACGTCCCAAAATCTTCGTGGCCGGCATCTACGCCGCCGACCTGGTTTTCACCGGAGACCGCATTCCGGTTCCCGGTGAAACGGTCATTGCCGCGGATTTCATGCGCGGGCATGGTGGCAAGGGCTCGAACCAGGCGATCGCTGCGGCCAGGGCGGGCGCCGACGTATCTTTTTTTACGTTTATCGGGGACGATGCCTTTGGCCGCGAGGCCGTCGAGCTCTGGAGCCGCGAAGGCGTGGGAAACATGGCAAGCGTCATCAAGGGCCAGGCCACCGGCGCTGCCGGAATTTTTCTGGACTCCAGGACGGGTGGCAATGCCATTACGGTTTTTCCGGGCGCGTCGCAATCGATGCGCGCCTTCCACATGGATGAAGCCGAACCCGACATCGCCGCGTCCGACGTATTCGTGGTGCAGCTGGAGCAATCGGTGGACGTCGCGCGCCGAGGCCTGGAGCTGGCTCGCAAGCATGGGGTGACAGCCATCTTGAACCCCGCTCCAGCACCCGCGCAAGGCCTACCCGACGATCTCTTTTCCCTGTGCGACTATATCGTTCCCAACGAGACTGAGGCCAGCCTGCTGACCGGACTTCCCGTTGAGACGCCCACGCAGGTGGAAGCCGCGGCGCGAGCACTCCTGCACAAAGGCGTGCGCAATGTCATCGTCACGTTGGGTGAAAAAGGCGCCCTGTATTGCAGTCCCGGCGAAACGTTCATGCTTGGACCTGTCAGCGCGGGTGCCTGCATCGACACCATAGGCGCCGGAGACGGCTTTATCGCCGGCATGGCGGTCGGTCTGGGCAAAGGCTTGCCAGTGCGGGATGCAATGAGATTCGCCGCAACGCTGGCGGGCATTTCCGTGACCCGGCATGGCGCGGCTTCGTCCATGCCGATGCTGGAAGAGATCGAGCTTGTCCTGGCAAGGCAGGATCGATGATGTGGCGGTAAAAATATGTATAATAGCGGGCTTGGCGGCAAGCTGGCTTCTTTTTCAGGCCGTTTTGCCCCATGCCGATGTAGCTCAGTTGGTAGAGCAGCTCATTCGTAATGAGAAGGTCGGGGGTTCGACTCCTCTCATCGGCACCACTGGAATCAAACGACTTGGCCCGCTCGCATGAGCGGGCCAAGTCGTTTTTACGGGCTGGCAGCGGGCGACGGGCGCCTGGCATGCGGCCCGTAGCCTTGCCGGTTGCCCGCCAGCCTGGCCTTCATCGAGCCGCGGCGCTGTTCCTGGCGTCCTGCAACAAGGCCAGCAATTGGGCTTGCGAAGAAGAAGAGCAGTCCTTCAGCAACTGGGTGGCGACCTGATCCTGCAAGCTGCGCAGTTGCGTGAAAAGCCGCTGGCCGCGTGCGCTCAGGTGCAGGCAGCGCACGCGCTTGTCGCTTTCGCTGGCGCTGCGCTTCAGCCAGCCCTTTTCCTGCAAATGGGCTAGCAGGCGCGCCATCTGCGCTTTGTCGGTATGGCTGTGCTCCACCAAGTCTTTTTGCGTGATCCCCGGGTGGCGTCCCGTGCGCATCAATATGCGCATCTCATTGAACGTCAGCTCTGGATGCGCGGCTTCCAGGGACCTACGCATGCGCTCGCGAAAAAGGGACAGCAATTCATGAACGCAGTCGAATACGTCGACCGATAGGGATGGTTTCATATTGAATGGACTTATTGTTGACTAAATCAACTTATTGGTTAATAATTTGTTGATTTTATCAACTTATAGGAAAATATGCCCACCATCGACTCCGCTCCCGTCTTGCAGCGCATACGCCATCCTTTCCGCGCACGCCACGTGCAATTGCTGGCACGCGAATCCATCAGTCCCGGTTTTCTTCGTCTGACTCTGGGCGGCGCGGAGCTGGATGGTTTTATAAGCGCCGGCTTTGATGACCACATCAAGCTCATCCTGCCCCAGGCCGGCCTGGAAAAGCCTCGCCTGCCCGTCATGATCGACGGCCGTCCGCATATCGAGGGCGAGCGCCCCACCATGCGCGACTACACCCCCCTGCGTCATGACGCGGCGCGCAACACGCTGGCGATGGACTTTGCCCTGCATGGGACGGGACCGGCCGCCGAGTGGGCGCGGGGCGCGCCCATAGGTCAATGGGTGGGCCTTGCCGGCCCGCGCGGCAGCATGCTGGTCCCCGTCGATTTGCAATGGCATTGGCTGTTGGGCGATGAAACGGCCATGCCGGCGATCGAGCGTCGCCTGGCGGAGCTGCCCCCAGGCACGCAGGCCGTGGTTCGGGTGCAGCTTGCCGACGGGGCGGATCGGCGCGCATGGCGCAGCGCCGCCAATCTGGATTTGCAATGGGTGGAATCGCTGGCCACGTCGGTTCAGTCGCTGGACATCCCACAGGGTTCCGGATTCATCTGGGCGGCCGGTGAACACCGCGCCATGGCCCAGTTGCGCAAGCAGGTGCTTTCCAAGCCCGGCGCCGATCCCAAGCACATGCGCATCGCCTCGTACTGGAAGCAGGGAGAGGTGGGGCACCACGAGGAACTCGGTTCCGCCGATTGAGCCGGCGCACGGCTGTCTATTGACGTCCGGGCCTGTATGCCTGCGCACAGGGTAGGTGGTTCGGAGCATGCCGGGCCGCCGCGGCGCGTTTATAATCGTCATCTACCTCGCACGTCTTTGCCCGATCCAAAGAGGCCTCCCGATGCAGACTGCAGCCACGGCAACCATAGGTTCGCTGGCCGGCCTGGCCAGTTCCATGATGCAGGAGTACGACTATTTTCCTGAGGTGCGGGGCCGGATACCGTTGGAACTCGAAGGGACCCTGTATCGCAACGGCCCTGGCCGCTTCGAACTGGGCGGGGCGCGCAAGCGCCACCTCCTGGACGGCGATGGCATGATACAGGCTTTCGATTTTGCCCAGGGCCGCGTCAGGTACCGCAACCGTTTCGTCCGGACCCGCAAGTACCAGGCCGAGCAGGATGCCGGCCGGTTTGTCATGCCGACATGGACCACCCGCGCTCCGGGCGGCATGGTGCGCAACGTGGGCAACAAGATACGGTCGCAGGCGGGAGTGACTGTGACGCTCAAGAATGATTGCCTGTATGCCTTCGATGAAGTCGGCCTGCCTTACGGGCTGGACCCGGACACGCTGGAGACCTGGGGCGAGCGGCAGGTGGGGCCGGCCGGCATGCATATCGACTACAAGGCGCATACCAAGACGGATGGCCGCAGCGGGCAATGGCTGCTGTTGGGGGTGGAGCACGGGCCCAGGACCTGGCTGGATCTGGTGGTGCGCGACCGGTACGGCAGGCAGTTAAGCCATCAGCGCGTGGCCTCGCCCCGGCCCTCATACATCCATGACTGGTTTTTTACCGAACGCCATGTGGTGATCCTGCTCCATCCGGTGGAGCTGTCCCTGCCGCGCTTCCTGTCCGGCCTGGCCAGTTTCACCGATAGCCTGCAATGGCGGCCTCAGAAAGGAAACATGGTGGTGGTCCTGGATCGCGCGGGCGCCGGATCGCCCGTTTTCCTGGAAACCGATGCCTGCTTCATGTGGCATAGCCTGAATGCCTTCGAACTGGGCGATTCCATCGTCGCCGATTTCGTGGGCTACAGCGCTCCCGATCATTTCCTGGGCGAGAAGGCCGCTTTCCGCATGATCATGGAGGGCCGGTCGGGCTTGGAACAGAACAAGGGCATGCTGCGCCGCTACATCATCAATATGCCCCGCAAGTGCCTGGCGCAAGACTCGCTGAGCGAAGAGAATCACGAATTTCCCATGGTGGACCCCGACGTTGCGGGCTACCGCCATCGCTTCGGGCACTTCACCACGGCGCCCGGCGCCACCGTGTTCCACAATGGATTGGCGCGCGTGGACATGGATAATGGGCGGCGTGAAGCCATCTTCGTGGACGATGCGGCGCATCTGGGCGAACCGGTGTTTGTGCGCGACCCCTTGTCGGCGGCCGAGCAGGGATGGCTGCTTACCCTGGGGCTGGATGCCCTGACGGGAAGATCGTTCCTGGCCATCTTTCGGTCCGACCGGCTATCCGACGGCCCGTTTGCACGCGTGCTGCTGACCCATTCCACGCCGCTGAGCTTTCATGGCTATTGGCATGACCGGCATGATTGAATCCGTCGTTCCTGGAACCGTTTAGCCTTCCCATGGGTGGAGGAGAAGACATGACTCTCATCGCTTGGCTCTTATTGGTGGCGGCCATCCTTCCGCTACTTGCCTCCGCGGCTTCCAAGGCGGGCGGCAAGGCTTACGACAACAACGATCCGCGTGCCTGGCTGGCCCGCCAGGAGGGTTGGCGCGCCAGGGCCAATGCGGCTCAGGTCAACTTGTTCGAAGGGCTGCCCTTCTTTTTCGCGGCCGTTCTGTTTGCGCTTTACCGGCAGGCCGACCCGCAATGGGTGGCAGGCCTGATGGCGGCCTGGATAGTTCTGCGGCTTGTTTACCTGGGCGTCTACATCGCGGGCTACGGCACGCTGCGCACGCTGATATGGGCTTTGGCGCTCATACTGAATATGGCCCTGCTGTTTGCGGGGAACTAAGGCTGTCGGCGGGCTCCATGCCGCCGGGCCGGCCTGGGCTCATTCCTCTTGGTTCATGCGTATGGCCGAGGGGAAGAGGTCCCAGCAGGCGATGAACAGCGCCGCGAACAAGGGGCCGATCACAAAGCCGTTCAGGCCGAAGACCGCCAGCCCGCCCAGGGTCGAGATCAGGATCACATAGTCCGGAATCTTGGTGTCCTTGCCCACCAGCAAGGGGCGCAAGAGGTTGTCCACCAGCCCGATGACCAGCACGCCGAAAAGGGCCAGTACGACGCCTTGCCAGATGGCGCCGGTCACCAGGAAGTAGACCGCGACCGGCACCCAGATCAGCGCCGCGCCCACGGCCGGCAGCAAGGACAGGAAGGCCATCAGCACGCCCCAAAGCAGCGCGCCCTGTATGCCCAGGAACCAGAACATCAGCCCGCCCAGGGCGCCCTGCGTGGCCGCCACCACGATATTGCCCTTGACGGTTGCCCGGACCACCGTGGTGAATTTGCGGAACAAATGCTGCTGATGCTCGTCGCTGAGCGGAATCAATTGCTTGCTTTGGCGGGCCAGCTGAGCGCCGTCGCGCAGCAGGAAAAACAACAGGTAGAGCATGATGCCCAGGCCGATCAGGAACTCGAAGGTATTCTGGCCCACGTTGACGGCCTGCGTTGCCAGGAACTTGCTGCCCTGCAAGGCGCCCGCCGACAGCTTCTCGCGCAGGCTGAAGATGTCGCCCACGCCGAATCGGGTCAGCACTTCGTGCACCGAGGGGGGCAGGACGCTCATGATCTGCTCGAAGTAATCGCCCAGATTCAGTTCGCCGGTATTGAGGCGCTTGTAGATGGCCGCGCCCTCCTGCAGCAGGGACCCGGTAATCAGTATCAGTGGAATGATGACCATCAATATGATGATCATCAGCGTCGTCAAGGCGGCCAGGTTGGGCCTGCCGCGCAGCCTGGCCAGCAAGCGCCGGTGCAGGGGCGCGAATACGACGGCCAATATGGTGCCCCAGAAAATGGCGCCGTAATAGGGCAGCAGCACCCATATGAAGGCCACGGTGACCACGGCCAGAAGCAGCAGGAATGTGCGGAAATAAAGGTTCGAATGGTTCATCCGGTATCCATGGGTGCGTCGGATTGCGTGGAAAAATATCGTCGGGCAATTCTATGCGAAACGCGGCCTATTCGCTCAACAGTTCCGCAACGGGCTGCAGCCCCTCGATGTGCTGCGAAACGACCTTGACCAGGACAATGGTGGGAACGCACAACAGCATTCCCCAGACGCCCCAAAGCCAGGCGCCGAACAGCAGAGCCACGAAGACCGCCATGGCGTTCATCTTGGCGATCCGGCCGGTCATCCAGGTGGCGACCAGCATGCCGACGAAGGTGGCGATGGCCAGTGTGGTGCCGGCCGCCAGCAACATGGTCGAAAACGATTCGAATTGCAGGAAGGCGGCGCAACCTATGGCCACCGAGGCCAGCAGCGAGCCGAAGTAGGGGATGACGTGCAGCAGCGCGGCGGCGACGGCCCAGGCGCCGGGGTTGTCCAAGCCTATCCAGTGCAGCGCCGCCCACGTCGCCAGGCCCAGCAGCGTATTGGTCACCAGCAGCATAAGCATGTATTTCTGGATCGAGGTATTTATGTCGTCCAGAATCTGCACGGTGATTTTCTTGTTCGACAGCGAGGGGCCGGTCAGCCGCACCAGCTTGCGCTTGAAGGTGTCGCCCGACAACAGGGCGAAGAACACCAGGAAAAGCACCATGGTCATCTGCCCCACGAAAGCGGCGGCGCTGAGCGAGCCGGCCCACAACCAGTCATTCAGATTGAAGTCGGCCTGCTTGAGGACCACGGCCGGGGGCGGCGCCACCGTGTGCTCCAGATTCGCATCCGCATCGTCTTTGCTGGGCGCGGCGGCCTCTTTCAAGGTATTGGCGGCGCTGCGCAGTTTTTCCAGTGTGCTCGATTCGCCGCTGTTCATGCGCTTGAAGGCGCTGGTCAGTTTGTACGTGGCGATCGGCAGCTCGTCCATGATGGATTGCGCTTCGTTGTATACCGATGTTGCCACCAATGCGCTGGATCCGAACAAGGCCAGCATGACGACGCTGGTCGCCACCACGCGCGGCAGCCGGATCCTTTCCAGCCAACTGACCAGGGGATTCAAACTGAAGGAAATCAGTATTCCCAGGATGAGAGGGATGAAGAACTCCTTTGCCCATTGCAGGGCAAAGATGAAGGCAATGGCCGCCAGCGTGGTCAGCGCCAGCCCGCCGGCCGCCACTTTGGGCTTTGATGCCGTGCTGTCCAGGGCTGGATGCGCGGCGATGCCGAAGGATCCGCCCGAGGCGGTCCCGCCGCTTGTCGTCAGAAGCTGCGACTTCGTCTCTTTAGATTCCACCCTCTCCATCGCGATCTCCGGCTATGAGTATTGTTGGTTGTGCCGCCTTTAGCTTTGCCGGAGGGCGCAATGGCCTGCCGGTGCAAGTGGGCATACAAACAATACGCTGCCTCGCGACTTTGCTCAATCCAACTTGTAACGCAAGGTAGCGCCGGAATGAGGCTGGGCCGGCTTATTTCAGTTGTACTTGGGTTCTCGGCCAATGCCAAAAGGTCCCGCCAGCCATTGCGCCCAGTTCTTCATCGCCAAGCTCATGGCCTTCGGCTTGCGCGGTGGTGAGCTGCTCGAGGATTTCATCGCGCGTGATGGCGATGGTATGGCGCTGTGCCGCCGCGGCAAGCAGGTCGGCCGCCGCTTCGATGCTTGAAACCGTCGCCAGCTGTTCACGCAATGCTTCGTCTTGGGCAAGCAGTTGCTGAAGGGCCTGAACCGCATTGATGGTGCTTGTCATGAAAGCCTCCTTGGTCATGGCTTGAAGTGTAGGCTGGCGCAGAGCCGGGCGCCATAGCTCTTAAGTGCCATGGCACGGGCTAGCCGCCCCGGCCCGCATCGTCCTGATAAGCGCTACGGACACGCCGGGAGGTCAGGAAATACCAGGTGAGGACCGTTGCAAACAGCATGGTGGCGGCCAGCGCCGAGTAGTCGTGCTCCACGATATAGTCGCCGAAATACGATTCCGCCATCAACAGTTCCACGCTCGCAGATGCGGGGCCGGCGATCCAGAGCGCCGCGATCACCGCTTTGATCGTCCGGGCCGACCGGCTTGCCGCAAGCACGATGACGCACAAAGCCAGCAGCAGGGCTTCGAACCAGGCCATGGCTTGCGCGTAGCCGATGTATTCGAGGTAGTCCGGATCGTCCAGCGCCGACGGTATCAGCAGCGCTATCTGGGCTTTTACGCGATAGAACTCGCTCAGTTCCTGTGCCGTCCAGAAGATAAGGAAAGCCGACAGAATGACAAGCCATCCGCCATATCCCGTGGGATCGGGACGCAGGCTGTTCAAACTCTTTTTATCGACGGCTCTGGCTGTCCAGGCGCCCAGGCAGGCCACAAGAATAAAAACGATGAAATGCCAGACACTCCATGTTCCCATGTTACGTTCCTTACAAAGTCAGGGCGCAATGGTAATCGAAATCCCGGGTGGCCAGTGCGGCTCATGGATCGCCCAGCTCGCCCATCAGCCGGTCCAATTCATCCTGCGAGAAATCCATGGCTGTAAAGTCCGATGGCGTATAGACCGCCGCCGACGACGATTCGCACGTTTGCAGCATCGACATGAACCGATTTTCCAGGCGGGCGAGCAGCGCCGTGATGGTCTCCGGCGCATGGCGGGCGCCGTAACGGCAGGAAATCACCAGGCTGCCTTCTTCCAGCCATCCATCGAAGGCCAGCACGTGACGGCGGCCGGCATGCGGATCGCGCTCCTGGCCGGCGCCCAGGCGCAGCAGGGCAAGCCGGCCGGCTCCGAACTGTTTCAGTTCGCCCACGAAATTGAACGACACGGCGGGCTCGGCCCGCAATGCGGGATCGCCGCCATAGCGCAATAGGCCGTAGCCCATGCCATCGTCCGGGATCTGGCGCAGCGTCTCTTTGGCGGCGACCAGCCAGCCCTCTTCGTCATGAGCCATCGCGCAGGGAAGCACCACGGGGTAACGCGTGGTGAACCATCCCACCGTGCGTGACAGGTCTATGGACGCGTCGAGGGGCTGGCGGCCGTGGCCCTCCAGCTCGACGGCCAGCGCTCCGCCCGCCCAGTCGACCAGGCATCGGCCCAGCCCCGCCAGGACCGCTTCATGCGCACGCAGTCCGAAGACCGACGCCATGCCCGTGAAGTAGCGGGATGCCCTGCCCGCCTCGATGCGCAGGCGCGCTTCCCGCACATCGCCTTCCAGGTCGGCGGCCCGCGCGTGGTCCATGGGCAGCGCCATGGCGTCATTGGCCTGTGCGGCCACGCGCCGCCAGTAAGGCAGTGTGCCGGCCATGGCCTCGCGCTGCCGCGCCAGCGACTGCGCCCACCATGACCACGACGTGGAAGCCGCCGCGATGGCCTGGGTTCCCTTGGACAAGCCCGTTGCCAGGTCATCGGCCAAAATGCCCCAGGACACCATGTCGGTCAGGCCGTGGTGGGCGGCGATCACGATACGGGTATCCGACGGGCCCGCCCGGATCGCACCCGCCGCAATGATGCGCCCGGCCGCAATGTCCAACTGGTCCATCAACTGGTCCGCCAACAGATCCTCCATTGCCTGAAGGCCCTCTGGCGTCATGCCGGCGCCGGCTTCGGCGATGATGACGTTTGGCGCATCAGCCGGACCTGTCTGCTGGGTTTGCTCTTCCGCCGCGGCGTTCCATCGCGTGCGCAGCGCATCGTGGCGCTCGACCATGGCCAGCAGCGTTCCCCGCAGCGCCGCTGCGCCTACGTCCATCGAGGTCTGGAATACGGCGGTCAGGCACCAGCGATTCCGGTCCGTCATCGGCGTTTCAAGAAACCATTGCTGAATCGGCGTGAGGGCTACCGGGTGAGCCAGCGGGGCCAGGCCGGCTGCCGCCGCCTGTACCGGAACGGCAAGCTGCGCCAGCGCGCGCACGGTCGGCGCCTGGAATACCTGGGCGGGCGTCAGGGCCAAGCCCGCGGCCCTGGCGCGGCCGACGATCTGTATGGCCATGATGGAGTCGCCGCCCAAGGCGAAGAAGTCGTCATCCAGTGCAATGTCGGGACGCTGCAGGACGTCGCACCATAGGCCTCGCAGTATGTCCGCCGCTGCGCCGCCTGTGCTTGCTTGCTGGTTTTCTTGCGTGTCGGCCGGCGGTGCCGGGGCGGGATCCGAGGCGGCGCGCAGCAAAGCCTGCCGGTCCACTTTGCCGTTGACGGTCAGCGGCAGCGACGGCAACATCAGCACGCGCGCAGGCACCATGGCCTTGGGTACGCGCTGCGTCAGCCAGGCAAGGACGTCGTCCTTGCCGATGTCGCCGGCAACGGCGGCGACAAGGCTGGGCTCGCGTCCCGGGGCCTGATCGACCAGCACCGCGGCGTCGCGCACGCCGGGGCATGTCCGGATCGTTTCCGCCAGCCCCGCCGGTTCGATGCGGTGGCCGCGGATCTTCACCATGTCGCCCTGGCGGCCAAGGAATGCGATGGCTCCGTCGGGATGGCGGCGTCCAATGTCGCCGGTGCGATAGCTGCGCCGCCCGTCCCGGGCAAGCGTGAAAGGCCCTGCGCCGGCGTCGCCATGGGTGTAGCCGGCGGCCACCGCGGGACCGCTGATGACGATCTCGCCCTCGCCGCCGTCCTCCAGCACGCTGCCGTCGCTACCCAGGATGCGCACCTCATAGCCCGCCAGCGGCGGCCCCACCGGCACAATTGGACTGTCTTCGATACGCAAGGCGGCCGTCGCCTCGGTCATGCACGCGCCTATCGTGGTTTCGGTCGGGCCGTAGTGGTTGTAGACGCGGCAGCCCGCGCCCAGCGCGCGGATGCGATCCACCAATCCCCATGCCAGCGCATCGCCTCCCAGTATCAAGGCATGGCGCGGCAGCAGGGCGGCCGCTTCCGGCGCATCCAGCAGCGCCGCAAGGTGGGACGGGACGATCTTCAGGGCATCCACCGGCGTTTCCCTCAGCCATTGCTGCAGGGCCGCCGGATCGCGGGCCGAGTCGGCATCGACCGCGTGCAGCAGGCCGCCCGTCCGCAAGGCGCCCAGCACGGAGGTATAGCCCAGGTCCGCCGCGAACGAGGTGACGATGGCGAACGACATGGGCGCCGTCGCGCCCAGCCGGTCCAACAGCGCCGTCACATAAGTGTGCACGGCTTCATGCGATATAAGCACGCCCTTGGGGCGTCCCGTGGAGCCGGAGGTGTACAGGATATAGGCGATGTCGCTGCCGGCCACGGCCTGGCATGGCGATGGAGTTGCCGCCGTATCCCGTTCGAGCGGTTCACGTGGCGTGCGTGACCACGGCACGATGGGAATACCCGCCGGCGCGCGTCCGGTACCCGGTTCCGCGATCAACACGCGGGCCGCGCTGTCTTGCAGGATGGCTGCATGATGTTCATCGGGATGCTCGTCATCCAGCGGCACAAAGGCGGCGCCCAGGCGCATGATGGCCAGTATCGCCACCACGGGACCCAGCCCGCGCTCCAGCCGGAAGGCGACGCGGTCACCGGCCTGCACCCCGGCCTTGGCCAGTTGCACGGCCAGGTCGGCGGCATAGGCATCCAGCGACCGGTAATCGACCGTGCCGCGGCGGTCCCGTACAGCCGGCGCGTCGGGAGTGCGCGCGGCATGCTCCGCTACCCGCGCCGCCAGGCATGGATAGCCGCCCTGGGCATCGGCGACGTCGAGGGCGTCGTGGACGACCCGGTCCGTAGCGCCGCCGCCGGGATCGCCTCCGGCCAGCTCATCCAGGATGGCCACATAGCTGTCCAGCCATCCCTGCACCCGGTCGGCATCGAACAGGTCGCGGTTGTAATGCGCGTCGATGCGCAGGCCGTCGGCGTCGATCTGCATGTTCCAGTTCAGATCCCAGCGCACGGCGTGATGCGTATTGGCCTCTACCTGGGTAGTCAGGCCGGCAAAGCGCGGCGCGGCATCCGTACGATCCAGATTGAACGATACGCAGGCCAGCGGCGGGCGCGCTGGATCGCGCCGCAGCTTCAGGTCTTTCAGCAGGCGGGAATAAGGATAGTCGCGGTGAGCCATGGCGCCGGCGACGGCGCGCTGGGTCGCGCGGATCAGGCCGTCGTGGCTGGCGGAGGCGCCGGCATCCATGCGCACGGGGAGCACGCTTACGCAATAGCCCATCAGCGTTGGCGCGGGCAGCTCGGGCTGGCCGGCGGAGAAGATGGCGACCGCCATCTCGTCCTGTCCGCTCAGGCGGGACAGCAGCTGGCCGTAGGCGGCCAGGCAAACGGAAAACAAAGAGCTGCCGGTCTGCCGGCCGCGGGCTTGCAGCCGTTCCAGCAGTTCAGGCGGCAAGCGGTCTCGGCTTGCGCAAGCGCCCGAAAAGGTCTGCAAGGCTGGACGCGGCCGATCGGTGGGCAGTTGCAAAGGCGCCGGCACCGTCGCATACATATCCTGCCAATACGCGGCCAGTTCGGGCAGCATCGCATGCTTGCGGCAGTGATCGATATAGCGGCGATAAGGCACGGGGATGTCCAGCGCCGCCGGGCGCTTTTCGACCCGGGCGCTGTAGAGTTCCGCCAGCTCCAGCGCCATCAGCTGCATGGACCATCCGTCGGTGATCAGGTGCGGCATCACGACCAGCAGGCGATGAGCATCCGGCGATTTGCGGACGATGCGCGCCACCACCAGCGGCCCGCGCTCCAGGTCCAGCGGGGCCAGAGCCATCCGGTCCAGCCATTCCTGTTCGGCGCCGTCGCGTGCCGGGTCTGAATCCATGACCTTGACATCAGGCGCCAGAACGGGATGTATCAATTGGCTTTCCCCGTCTTCCGGAAAGGTCGTGCGCAGGGCCTCGTGCCGGTCGACCACCTCGCCCAGGGCGGCCTGCAGGGCGGCCACGTCCAGCGGCCCGTTCAGGTCGAACACCAGCGACTGGTTGTATGCCGCCGACGTCTCGGGGCTGAAGGACGCCAGCAGGCGCAGCGCCTGCTGGCCCGGGGTCGTCGGCAGGCGCTCGGGCTCCGAGGATCGGGTGGCCGGCGCAGGTGCAGGAGTGCGCGGGGCCAGCATGCCTGCCGCCCGCATGGCGCGCACCGAGGCTTGCACCGCCGCCGCGATGCGGTCCAGATCCTGATCGGTATGCGCGGTGGACAGAAAGCAGGTGCGTCCTTCCCACACATAGACGCCGTTCTGGATCAGGTGGTTGTAGAACAGATCGCTGGCGCCCACATAGCGGTACAGCGATGAAAAATGATGCACCGATATGGAGGTTTCCTCGGCTTGCAATACGGCATTCAATCGTGCCGCGAAGGCTTCCGTGCGCTGGTTCAGCGAGGTTTGCAGGCTGGGCCCGGCCGCCTCCAGATGGGCCAGCACGGCTTGCGCCGCAACCATTGCCAAGGGGTTCTTGTTGAACGTGCCGGCAAAGAAGCTGCGGTCCTCGCGCGGCAATTCCTTGCCGTCGAAGGACCAGGCGCCGCCGTCCAGGGCGTCCAGGTAGGCGGCTTCGCCCGCCACCACGCCTATCGGCAGTCCGCCGCCGACGATCTTGCCGTAGGTGACCAGGTCTGCGCGCACGCCCGCCCAGGCTTGCGCCCCGCCTTGCGCCACCCGAAAGCCCAGCAGCACTTCGTCGAAGATCAAGGCCGTGCCGGACTGGCGGGTCAGTTCGCGCACTTGCTGAAGAAAGGCGCGCGGCTGGCGGTCGGGACGCCGGCCCTGCACCGGTTCGACGATGACCGCGGCCAGTGTCGGGGCCTCGCGTGCGAGTACTTCCAGCGAGGCGGCTTCGTCGCCGTAGTCCAGCACCAGCACGTCGCCCACCATGCCCGGCGGCGTGCCGCCGGCCAGTGCGACCGTGGTTCCGTTTGCGCCGGCCTGGGCCAGCGTCCCGTCGAAGTGGCCGTGATACGAGCCCGAGAACATGGCGATGCGCTGCCGTCCCGTGGTGTGGCGCGCCAGGCGCAGGGCGGTCATGACCGCCTCCGTTCCGCTATTGCAGAATGCGGCGCGGGCGTTGCCCGTCATCCGGCAGAGCCGCTCGGCCACTTCGCCGGCCAGATGCGCCTGCGGCCCGATGAACAGGCCGCGTTCGGTCAGATGACGGTTGATCGCCTCGGTCAGGAAGGCGGGGCTGTGTCCGAAAAGCTGCACGCCGAAGCCCATGGCGCTGTCGACATATTCATTGCCATCCACATCGATCAGCCGGCTGCCCCGGGCGCTTGCGCCGACGATGGGGTAGAGCATGGAGCGGGTTTCATTCCGAAAGCCCGCGACAGCCCGGCTGTCGGCGAGGTAGGGGCCGTACTTGCGCCGCTGGTCTTGCGAGGCGCGGCTGCGCCCGACGTAGGCGCGGGCAAAAGCGGCCAGCGCTTCGGGATCGCCTATGTTCTGCGGCGGCGCCACGACGGCGGGTTGCGGCGCATGCGCGATCGCAGCGGCCGGCGCTGCCGTGGGAATTCCAGGCGCGGGCTCAGGGTTCGAGTCGGTCAAGGCCTGCAAGATATAGGCGATCAGCCGGCCTGGACTGCCCAGGTTCTCGAACAGCGCCCGCCGGGGTATGGCGATGGACCAACGCCGTTCCAGCGTCGCCACGGCTTCGGTAAGCGCCAATGAATCGACGCCCAGTTCAAGGAAGCCGCGTTCCGATTGGGCGTCCGAGGGCGCCAGTTGAAGGGATCGAACCAGGACATCGGCAATCTGTTGCCGGTGATCGATCGGAGCGCCATCAACCGCGCTCGTTGCGATATCGGGCCGGGATACGGCGTCGCCGCGTTCTTCCCGCAAGGGCACGGTTGCCGTCGGCATCGTGGCGCCGGCCTGCGGCAAGGGTATCCAGTGCCGCTGGTCCGCAAAGGGATACCCCGGCGCGCTCACCCGCTTGGCGGAGGCATAGACCTCGTCCCAGCGGATGTCCGCGCCGGCAACGAACAGGTGGGCCAGGACATTGCCCAGTGTCTGTCCGGCCGGACGATTGCGCCTTAGCGTCGGAACGATGACGGGCGGCTCATCCGCGAAGCCGGCCGTGCGCGATGCCGCGCCCATCAGGGCGGGCGAGGCGCCCACTTCGATCAGCACTCGTGCGCCGCTGGCCGCGAGCGTCGACATGCCTTGCGCGAAGCGCACCGGTTCGCGTATGTGGCGCACCCAGTAATCCTCGGTGTCGAAGGGAGCGTCCAACTGGCCCGTCAGGTTGGAGACCAGTGCCGTGCGGGGCGGGGAGGGCGCGGCTCCGGCCATGGCGGCGGCAAAGGGTTTCAGCGCCGCATCCATGAGCCGGGAATGGAAGGCATGCGCGGTGCGCAGCGGCTGGCAGCCTATGCCGTGGGCCTCCAGACCGGCGCACAGGGCATCGATGTCCGCCGCCGCGCCGGACACCACGAACTCGTCCGGCGCGTTGACGGCGGCGATGTCGACCTGCTTCAGCAGGTGGCGCGCGGCGTCCGGCACGGCATCCGGCGACACGAACACCGCCGCCATGCGGCCGCCGCCCGCGCTGGCCCCCATCAGCGTGCCGCGCTGCACGACCAGGCGCAGGGCCTGGTCCAGCGTGAACACGCCGGCACGGCAGGCGGCCACCCATTCGCCCAGGCTGTGCCCTATCGATATCTGGGGCGTGATTCCCCAGGCCGCCAACCTGTCGGCCAGGGCATAGCCCAGGATGAACAGGGCGGGCTGGGCGAGCCGGGTGTCGGCCAGGTCGCTGTCCGGATCGTCGCCGAACATCGCCGCCGTGACCGAGCACCCCAGCAAAGGGTCGACAATCGCGGCGCAGTCGTCGACCATGCGGCGGAATGCCGCATCGCCGCCGTACAGGTCCTTGCCCATGCCGGCCCACTGGCTGCCCTGCCCGGTATAAAGAAAGCCAAGCCTGGGCGGTTCGGCGGGCGCGAGACCGCGGGCGCCGACCAGCGGAGTGTCGCCGGCGGCGACCGCGCGCAAGCCCGCGATGGCCTCGTCAATATCCTGCGCCACAACGGCCGCGCGCAACGGGAATCGGCCACGGCCCACCGCCAGGCTGGCCGCCAGCCCGCGCAGGTCGGCACGGCCGTCTTCCAGCCAGGTGGCCAGTGTCCCCGCCAACCTGTCCAGGCCTTGGGCGTCGGGCGCCGACAGGGGAAGGACGATGGGGCCGTGGTGCTGGATGGCAATGGGAGGCGTACCGGCCGCTTCGAGTATCAAGTGCGCATTGGTGCCGCTGAATCCGAAACTGCTGACGGCGGCGCGAGCCGGATGGCACGGCGGCCAGGGACGCGGCGCATCGATCACCTGCACCGGCAGGCGGTCCCATGCAATGCGGGGGTTGGGATTCCGTTGATGCAAGGTCGGCGCAAGCCGGCCGGATTCCAGCATGAGGACGGTCTTGATCATGCCGGCTATGCCGGCGGCGGCTTCCAGGTGGCCGATGTTGGTCTTGACGGAACCGATCAGCAAAGGCGCATCGCGGCCGTCGCCGTAGACGTCGGCGAGCGCCTGCACCTCGATGGGATCGCCCAGCGGCGTGCCTGTGCCGTGGCACTCCACCACCTGCACGTCCGGCGCCCGCAGGCATGCGTCGCGCAAGGCCTTGCGGATCAGCGCGGCCTGCGCCGATGCATTGGGCGCGGTCAGCGAGCTGGCCCTGCCGTCGTGGTTGACGGCCGCGCCCCGGATGACCGCGCGTATGCGGTCGCCATCGCGCAGGGCGTCGGCCAGCCGCTTCAATACGACGACACCGCCGCCTTCGCCGCGCACATAACCGTCGGCTGCGGCATCGAAAGTGCGGCAGGCATGGCCGGGACTCAACATGCCGGCCGCGGCGAAGCCTTGCGTAAGGGTATCGTTGATCAGCAGGTTCACGCCGCCGGCAAGCGCCATGTCGCACTCGCCTTGACGCAGGCTTCGGCTGGCGGCGTGAACGGCCACCAGGGATGAGGAGCAGGCGGTATCCAGCACCAGCGCCGGCCCGGTCACGTCCAGCAAGTGGGCCAGCCGGCCCGCGGCCGTGCTGGCCGAGTTGCCCGTGGCGGCCAACGGCGAATAGGATGCCCCCGGCCCCTGGAAGCGCAGGCCGTAATCGTGCGTGCTGATGCCCAGGAACACTCCGGTGGCCGACGGCCGGCGCGGCCGGTCCGCCGCGCCGGCGTCTTCAAGCGCGTGCCAGGCCACTTCCAGCAAGAGGCGGTGCTGGGGGTCCATATGGCTGGCCTCGCCGTCGCGTATGCCGAAGAAGGCGGCGTCGAAACGGTCGATGTCGTCGATATAGCCGCCCGGCGCCAGGCCGGCGCCTTCGGGCCTGCCGGCGGGCGGCTGTCCGATGGCGTCCTGGCCGGATTCCAGCAAGCGCCAGTAGGCTTGCGCATCGGGCGCGCCGGGAAACCGGCAAGCCAGGCCGACGACCGCGATGGAATCGTCGGGCAGGGGCGCGGTATTGCTGTCAGCCTGGCTTTGATCGGCACTGGCGGCGGCCCGGATGCCGTCGGACGCAAAATGGGCGGCCAGCCGCGCCAGCGTGGGATAGTCGTACGCGACGGTCTCCGGCACCGGCACGCCCAGGCGTTCTCCCAGCGCGAAGGCCAATTCCGTGGAGGCCAGGGAGTCCAGCCCCAGTTCGGCAAAACCGCAGTCCGCGGGCAGGCTGTCGGGGGCAAGGCCCAATCGATCCGCCAGCCACTGCGCCAGCCAGGCGCGCATGCTGGGGCCGTCCATTTCTTTGCCGGCCCCAGCCTCGGACGGCGCCCCTTCGATCCGGCCGGGCAGCTGCGCTTCCCATTGTGCAATCACGGGCAGCTCGCCCGCCAGGTAAGCGCGCTTGTTGGCCATGCGCTGTATCTTGCCGCTGGATGTGCGCAGCACGGTGCCCGGCGGCACCAGCACGATGCGCGACAGGGAAATTTCCAGCTGTTGCCAGACGGCCTGTACCATGGCGTCGAAAACGGGGCCTGTCGCTTCGCCGCGCCGCGAGCGTTCCATTTCCTGGACCAGCACGACCTGCTCGCGGCCATTGCCGGAGCCGTCGGCTTCAAGATGGAAAGCCGCGCCGTTGTCGCGCCGCAGCGCATCGTGCGACCGCTGCGCCACCCACTCGATGTCTTGCGGGTAAAAATTGGCGCCGGCCAGGATGATCACGTCCTTGATGCGGCCGGTGATGAACAGTTCCCCGTCCACCACGGCCCCCAGATCGCCCGTGCGCAAAAAGCCGCCGGCATGCGGCTCGCCGTCGATTCTTGCACCGAATGCGGCGGCGGATTCTTCGGGCCGCCGCCAGTAGCCTGTTGCAATGGTGGGTCCGCCCACCCAGACCTCGCCGATATGGCCGGGCGGGCAGCGCCGCAGCGTTTCCGGATCGACGATGGCGATGGGAATATCCGGCAGGGGCCGGCCGCTGCCCGGCATGACCCGTGCCGCCGGCGCGTCCGGGTCGCTGGGCAGCATGCGGCCGGCGGACAGCGCTTCGCCGTCGAAATGCCGCAGGACCGGCAGGTCGCCGACGGGGTTTCCGGTCACGGCCAGGGTGCTTTCCGCCAGGCCATAGGCCGGCGCGAACGTGGCGGGCCTGAATCCATACGGCGCGAACTCGCTGACGAACTGATCCATGACCGCCGGGTTGATGGGTTCGGCGGCGTTCATGGTCATGACCATGCTGCCAAGGTCCAGGCCGGCGCGGTCCTGCGGCGCGATGCGCCGGCTGCACAGATCGTAGGCGAAGCTGGGGGCCGCCGAATGCGTGCCGCGAAATTGCGACATGGCCTGCAACCAGATCAAAGGCTTCTGCAGAAAGGTGTTGGGTGCCATCTGGACCGAACCGCAACCCGAGTACAAGGGCTGCAGCAGGCCGAAGATCAGCCCGAGGTCATGAAAGGCGGGCAGCCAGCTGATCATGACGGATTGCTCGGCTATGCCCCACACCTCGCCCATGCGCTGCAGGTCGTGCAGCAGGTTCCCGTGGCTGACCCGGACCCCCTTGGGCATGGCCGTCGAGCCCGAGGTGTACTGCAGGAAGGCAATATCGTCCGCCCGTATGGAGGCGGGCTGAAGGTCGGGCTGGTCGGGCAGCCCGTCCACGGCCACCCAGGACAGGGCGGCCAGGCGCGAGTTGGACCCGCGCCATTCGTCCGTAGCGCTCAGCAGCCCCTCGCTGGTCAGCGCGACGCGGGCGCCGGAGTCGGTGGCTACGGCCACCAGTCGTTCGATCAGGCGATTGCGCCGCGGCGGATTGATGGGCGTTGCCAGGCGGCCGCTCCATAGGCAGGCCATGAACGCGGCAAGGAAGTCGGGACCGGCATGGAACACCAGCAGCACCGGCTCGCCAGGCTGGGTGTCACGCATGAGCCGGGCCGCGATGGCGCGGGCGCGCGACGCCAGGTCGGGGGCGCTCCAACGGCATTGGGGCCGGCCCTGGCTGTCGAGAAAGGTGAACCACCAGCCGTCGCCCCGGCTGCGTGCCCTCCGATCCAGGATGTGGGGAAGCAGCAGGGTGGTGTCTTGCGGGGCGGCGGAATTCATTGCGGTCTCCTGGCGATCAATCGACGGCTTCCATATCGACCTCCCGGTCGCCCATCCGCCGTTTCAGCATTTCTTCCAGCTTGGCGTCCAGACGCCTGTCCAGCGTGGCGGCGATGGCTTTTTCGAGGTCGGATTGCTGATCGCTGCTGCGGGTCAGGTCGGCCACGCGGGCCAGGTCGTTCCGGCTGAGCGACAGAAGCAGGCAGGGCAGCCGCGTGCGGCACGTGGTCGGATGCGGTATGCCTTCCAGCAGCGCAAACTCGCCAAGGAAATCACCGACCTCGAGCACTTCCATGGTCAGGGACGAGCCATCCTTCAGCAGCACTGTGCTTTCCACGCTGCCGCGCGCGATGATGTAGAAGCGGCCTTCGGTCGTGCCTTCGATGGCCAGCACGGTGCCCGCCTCGACCTCCTCCACCCGCAACATGCCGCGGATGCGTTCCAGCTCCTGCTCCTCCGCGGTGGCGAATATGGGAATCTTGCGCAGGCGGTCGACCGAGATGCCGACATCGCGGCCCGCATTGACAATGGCGATGTCGGATTGCTTCTCCCACATCCCGGCGTACACACCCTGCCTGGCCAGCAATTCGGCATGGGCGCCGGTTTCGACCAGCCGGCCATCCTTGAAGACGCAGATCATGTCCATGTCGGGGCAGGAATTCAGGCGGTGCGTGACGGAAAACAGCATGCGGTCCGCGCTGATGCGTCCCAGGGTTTCGTTGATGGCCGCCTCGGCCTCGGCGTCCAGGGCCGACGTGGCTTCGTCCAGCAGCAGTATTTGCGGGTTGCGCAGCAGGGCGCGGGCAATGACGATGCGCTGGCGCTGGCCGCCGGAGAGCAGTTTGCCGCCTTCGCCCACATTGGTGTCGTAGCCTTGCGGCAAGCCGACGATGAAGTCATGGATCTCGGCCGACCTTGCCGCCTGCTCGACCTCGGCATCGCTGGCATCCATGCGTCCGATGCGGATGTTGTAACGGATCGATGCCTCGAACAGCGTGGTGTCCTGATTGACCACGGCCATCATCGACCGCAGGCGGTGGTTGTCCACTTGGCGGATATCGGTGTCGTTGAGCAGGATGCTGCCGCTCATGGCGTCATAATTGCGCGACATCAGGTTGATGATGGTGCTCTTGCCCGAGCCCGAGGGCCCCACCAGCGCAATGCGCCGCGGCGCGGGCGATTCCAGCGTGACGTCTTTCAGGTTAAGGCGGTCGCCGTTATAGCTGAACGACACATTGCGGAAGGCGATCCGCGACAGCGGCGGCTCCAGTGCGGCGATGCCGCGGCTGTCCGGCTCATCGTCGGGATGGTCCAGCAGTTCGTCGATGCGCTGCCAACTGCCTATGGCCTGGATGGCGGACGGCAGCAAGGCGGCGATGCCGCCCGCCGCGCCGCCGAATGCCAGCAGCAGGCCGATATAGGCCACGACGACGCCGCCCGACACCGTGCCGTTCAGGGACAGCACCGCGCCCAGGCCGATGATGCCCAGCTGCGCGGCGCTGATGGCGAACACGGTTGCGCGCCCCGTCAGTTCGCCCAGCAGGTATTGGCGGTAGCTGGCGTCGTAGATGGTTTTGCTGCGTTCGTCGAACTGGCTGCGGCGATGCCGGGCCAGGTCGAGCGTGCGTATCACGGGCAGCAGCTGCACGGTTTCCTTGATGAAGCCCACGACCTTGCCGTCTTCCACCTTGCGGGCATACGAGGCCTGCACCGCCAGGCGCCCGACCAGCCGGGGCGCCGTCAGGGCGATGGCCAGCATGGTGATGGTGGCCAGGGCCATCCGCCAATCGAGCATGATGGCGGTGATCAGCGACCCCATCATCAGAAAGGCCTTGGAGATGATGCCCGGGATGGCCCGGACGATGCCGTTCTCGACGATGAAGATGTCGTTGTTGAAGATGGACACGATGTCGCCGCTTTGAAAGCGGCCCAGAGACCGCGACGACAGGCCCAGCAGTTTGTCGAAAGTGCGCTGGCGCACGTCCTTCAGGGTGCGGGGCCCCAGCGTGGATACGCTGAAGTCGATGGCCAGCCCGGCCGATGCGGTGACCAGGAAGCCGCCGATGAGATAGGCCAGCGTGCGCCAGATGACGTCGGCATTCTGCGGCGTGATGCCGTCGTCGAACAGCTGGTTCAGCCAGATCGGCATCAGCATGGCGTAGGCGGTCTGAATCAACACCCCGATGCCCAGCGTGATGCAGAAGAAACGATGGGGGCGCAGCTGCCGGGCCGTCCAGGCCAGGAAGGGGCCGGCGCCTTTGGCGGGCTGCTCGTCGGCCAGCGACTCTTCCCATTGCAGCTCCAGCATGGCTTGCGACTTGCCGGTGGACGCATGGCACACATCATCCATGGATGCCCCGGTAGCCAGGGCGCGTCCGAACTTGGCCAGGCCCTGGGCGCCATGGGTGTCGAGCAGGAAACGTACGAAGGCGCCCGCCCTGACGGCATCGCGTCCGGTGCCGGTGCCGGAGGACAGGCGGCTGTACAGCCCGTCCAGATCGCCCGCTTCGGCCACGCCGATGTTGCCCGCGCCATCGGCGCTTCTTGTGGCGTGGCGCAGGACGCCGGTTCCGATGAAGGCCAGCGCGCCGGCTGGAATGTCGAGCCGCTCGGCCAGGATGCGCTCGACCAGCAATCGCTGGGCGTCGGCCCCCGGGGGACGGGAACCCGCCAGGGCGGCGGCGATGCCGGCGCCGCGCTCGGGGGCGGGCAGGCCAAGCGCCTGGCATGTCTGTAGTTCCAGTTCCTGGAGCTTGTGGGTGTGCGGCCTGAAACAGCGATGAATAATGGCCTTCAGTCGTGATTGCACACTAACCTCTTCTTTTTCAGTTGCTGTTCATGGGAGCCACGTCCTGGGCGGCGTGGGCGGACAAGGTGGCGGCCCGCATCAGGATGCGGGCAAGATCGGCGCTGTGGGTAGCCCAGAAAAAATGCCCGCCATCGCAGGGAATCAATCGGGTGGAGGCGGATGTGACCCTTTTCCAGGCCTGAAGCTCTTCGGAAGAAACCGACGGATCGCTGCGCAATTGCAGGACGTCGATAGGTACGTCCAGGGCGGCGGAGGCGTATCGATAGGTGTCGCAGGCTTCGAGGTCGGCACGCAGGGCATGCTCCAGGCCGGAAACGGCCCAGTCGTCCGCATCGCCGCCGGCCATGCCGAAGCGGGCCGCCAGTTCGGCGCTCAGTTGCCGGGCGGGGAGACGGTACAAGGGGATATCGGCGGCAGGCATGCAGGGCGACCGGAAGCCCGACACCACCAGGCGGGCCGGCCGGATGCCGTCTCGGGCCAGGCGTTTGGCGGTTTCGAATGCCAGCAGGGCGCCATAGCTGTTGCCGACCAGGATCAAAGCTGGGGCTTCGTCGATGCGAAGAGGCGGGATATGGGAAAGAAGGGCGTTTGCGATGCCATCGGCGGCGGCGGTGGCCCGCCGGGGCGGGCCGCCGCCCCTGTCGGACGGCTGGCGCGGCAAATGGACCGCCATGATTCCAACGGTGTCGGGCAAGGCGGCCGCCACCCGTCCGGCCGACAAGGGCGAGCCGCCCGCATGCGGGAAAAACAGGAAGGTGGGCTGGCCCGACGCGGCGGCCCGCAAGCTGACGACCCAATGCAATGGCATGGATTCTGTCGCTGGCGAGGTACCGGCCGTAGTGTCCATATCAGGAAGCCTTCCGCTAACATGCTGTTGCTGTGGCAGTCGATGATTGTATCAGCTATTGTATCTAAACATGACTTATGTATAGTTGCTTTACCAGACCTACACACTAACAGGCGACGCAACATGACAGCAAGCACTCTATTTCCGCCCGACGCGGCTGCAGCCTACGAACGCGACGGCGCCATCCGCCTGCGCGGCGCCTTCAGCGCCGACTGGGTGGAACTGGCCTGCCAGGGCATCGAGCGCAACATCGCTCAGCCCAGCCCCTTGTTCCGCAACCTGGGCACGCCGGACGGGGGCTTTCTGTCGGACATGTGGGGGCGCCGGTATATTCCGGAATTCGAACGCTTTTGCATGGAGTCGCCGGCCGCGGCCATTGCCGCGCAGGCGCTGCGGTCCAATCCGGTGCGGCTGGTGCAGGACACCTGGTTCAACAAGCTGCCCGGCGCTTCGGCGCGCACGCCCTGGCATCACGACACCGCGGTTGCGGGGCCGTTCTGTTCGATCTGGGTGGCGCTGGATCCCACGCCCAGGAATGCCTCGCTGGAGTTCGTCGCGGGGTCGCACCGATGGGGCGGAACCTTGATGCCGCGATCCTATTTTTCCGGGGACTGCGACGCGGCCGAGCGCTTCTATACGGAATTCCATGGCGATGCCGGCCGCGAGGAGTCCGGCTTCGGGCAGGTGCCCGACATCGAGGCGGACCGCGGCGCCTACGACATCATCGGCTGGCAACTGGAACCCGGCGATTGCGTGCTCTTCGACGCCCGCACGCTCCATGGCGCTCCCGGCAACCATCTTGAACGGCCGCTACGCCGTTTTGTCACCCGCTGGATCACCGAGGAATCTGTGCTGTCGCCGCACGGCAGGGATGTCATCGGCGCTTTGGCGGCGGCGGGCCTGCACGCCGACCTGGAGGTCGGAAAGCCGATTCGCGGGCCACTGTTTCCTGTCATCACCGTGACACCTGGATAGTCGAGAATCCTGTAACAGCCCAGTATCATACGTAGCAATTGTTGACGATTGTTACCGTCGCGGTATACAGTTCGCCATTCGACGGCTTGATTTCAAGGGGCCGGACTCGTCACATCTTGTTTGCAGTTCAATGTAGTTCAACCTCAGGAGACTGACATTATGGCTGGTATGTTCCTAACAATTACTCGCGCAAACATCAAGGCTGGCAGCGAACAAGAAGCACGCTCACTGCTCGAAAAATCGCTGCTGCCCAACGACGGCTCCAAGCCGGGCGACCACATTCCGGGCCTTATCGGTTTTGGCTTGATGCGCTCCAAGAAGGATCCCTCCATGTACGGCCTGGCAACGGTCTGGAAAGACGAAGCCTCCCTGGACGCGCTGTCCTCCAACCCGAATGCGAAAACGGGCGGCCACTGGGTGGAGAAGTTCATGAAGTTCACCCAGGGCGACGTCAAGGGCGAAGGCTTCTACATCGAAAGCCTGTAAGGCGCTTTCATCAAAGGGGAGGTTCCAGACTGGTTTCTCCCCAACTTTTTCGTGCAAGCCAATCCCGCTGCCGTACTGCGGCCCATCGAAGACGCCTACCCGCTTACCCGGATGCAGCAGGCGTTGCTCATGCGCTGCCTGGCCTATCCCGATCAGCCGTTGTACATGGGGCAATGGTGGGCCGTGCTGGAAGGCGCGCTCGATGCCGCCGCCCTGGCCGCGGCCTGGCAACAGGTTGTGGATCGCCACACCGCCTTGCGCAGCGGCTTTCATTGGGATCTCAAAGACCATCCGTTCCAGGTGGTGCACCGTCAGGCCGCACTTGCCGTCGACCAGCTCGACTGGACTTCGTGCGCCGACTGGCGGCTCCGCCTGGACGACTACCTGGCCCAGGACCGGGCGCGCCCCTTCGACATCCGCAAGCCCCCCCTCATGCGGGTGGCATTGCTGCGCCTGGCGGCGGACCGCCATGTGCTGGTGTGGACGCGCCATCATCTGACGGTGGATGGCTGGTCGCTGGGCATCATCCTTGACGAGGTGTTTGCGCTGTATCGGTCGGGCACGGCCGGAACCGCGCTTTCCCTTGCGCCGGCGCCGGCGTACCGCCGCTATGTCGACTGGGAGAAATCCCGCGATCCCGCCGCCGCCATCGAGTACTGGCGAGATGTGCTGGCCTCGATGCCGGAAAGCGGCGGCGCCGGCTCCGTATCCAGTGCGGATGCGGCCAGCCCCGTCATCCGTGCCCACCGGATCCATCTGCCCGCAGCGCTGGCGAACCGGCTCGAGGATTTCGCCCGGACCGCTCACGTCACGGTCAATACCTTGGTGCAGGCGGCGTGGGCCCTGGTGCAGGCCCGCCTGCAAGACAGCGCCACAGTCATTTTCGGCGCGGTCGAGGCGCTGCGTCCGTCCGGGGCGGAGGGCGGCCAACTGGCCGGGCTGGTCGGCATCCAGATACAGATCCAGCCCGTCGTTGCACAGGTGGACGAGCGTCCCTTGGGCGACTGGCTGCGGGCTTTGCAAAAGCAGGCGGCATCCGCGCGCGACGCCGGCTCCATCGGCATGGACGACCTGCGCGCCTTGCTGGACATGGCGCCCGATGTCCTGCCCTTCGACAGCCTGGTGGGGTTCCAGAACTACCCGCTGGACGAAGAGGGCGCTCTGGCCGGCACCGGGCTGGCCTTGGCCGAGACGGGCGACGTCACCTTGCCCGACATGCCGCTGAACCTGATGGTGGAGCGCCATGACGGCGGCCTGGCCGTGCATCTGATGGTGGACGAACGCCATGTCGCGGCCGCCGACGCCGCGCTGCGGATGGACATGCTGGCCCATACCCTGGGTATGCTGCCGGCATCGGCCGATCTTGCCGTCGATCGCATCGACGCGGTGCCGCCGGTCATCGCGAAGGCGCTGCTGGACTGCAGCGTGGGCATCCCTCAAACGCGGTCCGCCGATACTACGGTCATCGAAGACATCCTGGCTCACGCCATGGGGCAGCCCGATGCGCCGGCCCTGGTGCATGGCGCTGAATCCCTTACTTATGCAGCCCTGCTGGGTACCGCCGCGCGGATTGCGCTGCGGCTGCGGGCCGCCGGCATAGAACGCGGCCATCGTGTGGCCATCCATCTGGAACGCAGTCCCCTGGGGATAGCCGCCCTCCTTGGAACCCTGATGTCCGGTGCCGCCTACGTGCCGCTGGACGTGAATTCACCGGCCGAGCGCAAGCGCTACATCGCATCCCAGGCCGAGGCGGCTGCCGTGATCGGCATCGGAGAGCCCGGCTTCGCCGGTCCGGCGCTGGTCGACGTGGAAGACCTTGCCGATTTTTCCGCAGCGGATGCCGGAACGGCCTTGCGGGAAGCCGCGGCGGCCGGCATGCCGCAAGGCCAGGATGAAGCCTACGTCATCTTCACATCGGGTTCGACCGGGCGTCCCAAGGGCGTGTCCGTCACCCATGGCAATCTGGCCTATCACGTCGCCGCCCGGATGGCTGCCTATCCCGACAGGCCCAATCGCCGCCTGCTGCTGACATTTCCATTGATCTTCGATGGTTCGGTCACGGGCATCTTCGGCACGCTCGCCATCGGCGGCACGCTGGTGTTGCCGCGCGCCATCGAAGCCAACGATCCGGATCGCCTGGCTGCGCTGATACGCAGCGCGGCCGTAAGCCAGACCATCATGATCCCGTCGCAATGGAGCCTGGTCCTGTCCGCCGGTGAAGCGGCCGATTTCGCAACGCTGCAGCTGGCCGTCGTGGCCGGCGAGGCGTGTCCGCCCGATCTGGTTGAACGCCATTGCGCCAAGCTGCGCCACCTTGTGCTGGCCAATGAATACGGCCCCACCGAGACTACGGTCTGGGCCACCTGGGAGTCCTGCCGGCCTGGCGGCGCCGGTGGTCCCGTGCCGATAGGGCGTCCGATTCCCGGTACGCGGACGTATGTGGTCGATAGCCGAAATCGCCTGTGTCCGGCGGGCGTGCCGGGCGAACTCTGGATAGCCGGACCAGGCGTTGCACAAGGCTATGTGGGCCAGGCCGCGCTGACTAGCGAGCGCTTCGTGCTCAATCCTTTTCACGACGATCCGGGCTATGACCGTGCCTACCGCAGCGGCGATCGCGTCGTCCTCGGGCACGACGGCAAGCTGCGCTTTCAGGGGCGCGCGGACGAGCAGGTCAAGATCAGCGGCTACCGTATCGAGCTGGCCGAAATCGAAGCCCGGATGCGCGACATGGCCGGCGTGGAAGAGGCCGTTGTGCTGGCCTTGCGCCAGGGCGGCCAGACGGCGCAACTGATTGCGCATGCGGCGGGCGCGCATGTGCCCGGCAGCGAGGCGGTGCTGCAGCATCTGCAAGGCGTGCTGCCCGCCTACATGGTGCCGCAGCACATTGTGCTCCATGAGAAATTGCCGCGCACGTCCGCCGGCAAGGTGGACAGGCTGAAGTTGCCTGAACCCCAGCGCCTGCAAGGCGCATCCGCGCCGCCTCAGGGCAAGACGGAGTGCGACGTCGCCATGATATGGCAAGCCGTGCTCGGCTGCGCCGCCATAGGCCGGCACGATAATTTCTTCGCCATCGGAGGCCGGTCGCTCGATGCCATGCAAATGGTTTCCCGCCTGCGCCGCGACCTGAAACTGGCCGTCGAGCTGATCGACTTGTTCGAAGCGCCCGTGTTGTCCGACTTTGCCCAACGGCTGTCGGGCCGCGAAGCAGGCCAGGAGCCCGGCCTGCGCAAGCGTACGCGCACCCGTGTAGACCTGTCCGGCGGGGCGCCGTCGGGCGCCGCGCAATGAGCAGCGGGTATATTGCTTCGGCAAGCTTTGCGCAGCAACAGCTGCGTTACCAGGGCATGTTGCAGGAGGGAGGGTCCGAGTATGCCGTCCCCCTCGTCATTTCCATAGAAGGCCAGCCCGATCCCGATGCCCTGCATCGCGCGTTCGACGCCCTGATCGAGCGCCACGACGTATTGCGCGCCGCGCTGCCGCTCGTGGACGGCGTTCCGGTGCAGGCCATTGCCGATGACAGGCGTATCGAGCTTGTACGTCTTGGCAAGGTCATTCGCGACCCGGATGCCTGGCGGCGGGAAGTCACTGGCGCGACGGGGGCCATGCTGGCCCAGCCCTTCGATATGGACAAGGGCCCCTTGCTGCGTGCGGCGCTGCTTCAGCCCGTCCATGGCTCGTATGCGGATTGCCCGATGGCCATGGTCATCGTCCTGCACCACGCCATCGCCGATGGCGGATCGCTGCCCATCATGCTGGACGACCTGGTGGCCGCCTACGACGCGGCTCGGCGAAATGCGCCGCCCAGCTGGGATGAGCTGGCCTTGCAGTACCCGGACTACGCCGACTGGGAACAGGATCGCTTCGGTGCGCCGGACGCGCCGGCCCTGGCCGACGCGTTGAGCTACTGGCGCGGCGCGCTGGATCAGGTTCCCGCCATGCTGGATCTGCCCCTGGATCACCGCCGCGGGAAAGGCGGATCGCAGCCGGGAGCGGCCGCAAGGCGGGTGCTGCCGCGTGAAAAGGCGAAGGCGCTGGAAGACCTGGCGCGGCAACACGGAACCACGCCTTTTCTTGCCTTCCTGGCGGTTTTCTTTACCGTCCTGCATCGCTGGAGCGGCCTGGAAGACCTGGTGGTGACCGTGCCGGTGTCGAAACGGACGCGCCCGGAATTGTCGCAACTGGTGGGCATGCTGGTCGATACCCTGCCGCTGCGCATGGCCTGTACTCCCGATCTAAGCTTCGCCCAGCTGCTGGATGCGCTGCGGCAGGCGTTCCAGGACGGATTGCGGCACCGCGATGCGCCGTTTCAGCGTATTGTCCAGGTACTGGGCATCGAACGGCGGTCCGGCGTGCCGCCGCTGATGCAAGTCCTGTTCGGAACGCTGGAAGCCGGCTCGTTGCCGCGGCGGGCGGCGGACGGCACACGGTTCGGCATCATCGATGACCAGGCCGACCAGGCTGCCAAGGCGGATCTCTCTTTCGTCTACCGGGCGGACGGCGACCAGCTGGAATTATGGTGCCGTTACGATCCGTCGATATTCGAGGCCGGGACCATAGAACGGCTTCTGGACTGGTTCGGCACCGTCATGGCCGGCGCCGCCAAGGCGCCGGACCAGCCTCTGGGCGAACTGCCCCTGATCGACCCGGATGCGGGCCGCGCGCTGATCGCCCGCTACAACGGCCACCGGCAGGCGTATCCGCGTGACGCTTCCATCTCCGGCTTGTTCAACGAGGTGGCGCGCGCCTTTCCGGACCACGTTGCCATCGACGACCGTGGCCAGCGCATGAGCTATGGCGCGCTGGCCGGGCAATCCGCCCGCCTGGCCAGCGCGCTGGCGTCGGCCGGCGTCGGCCAGGGCGATGCCGTCATGCTGGTTCTTCCCATGTCGGCGCGGTTCATTGCGCTGATGCTGGCCGTGCTGCGGCTGGGCGCCATTTATGTGCCGCTGGATCCCGCCCATCCAGCAGCCCATCGCGCGCGGCTCGCGTCGTCCATCGGCGCGCGCGCGGTGATCGTGGACAATGGCGATGCCGGCAAGGCGCTTTCCCGCGATACCTTCAGTGCAACGGCGTTGTTCGAGTCCGCGGCCGTACTGGCACCCCTGGAAGAGATAGAGGTGGCCGCGGGCGCCGCGGCCTATGTGATGTTCACCTCGGGGTCGACCGGCGAACCCAAGGGCGTGGCTGTACCGCAGCGCGCCATCGTTCGCCTGGTGCGCGACACCAACTATGCGCAATTCGGGCCCGCCACCCGCGCCGCCGTCTATTCCAACCCCTCCTTCGACGCGTCCACCCTGGAGCTCTGGGCGCCGCTGCTCAATGGCGGCACGGCTGTGGTCGTCGACAAGGAATCCGTACTCGATTGCGGGCGGCTGAGACAGTTGCTGGAGCACAATCGCATCAATGTCTTTTGGGTGACCGCCGGCCTGTTCCAGGAACTGGCCGGGATCGACCCCGGCGTCTTTGCGGGCGATCGCCTGGTCATGACGGGCGGCGACGCCGTCAACGGCGATGCGGCGCGCGCCGTGCTGGCCGCCAGCGCCGGCACCGGATTGCGCCTGCTGAACGGTTACGGGCCCACCGAAAACACCACTTTCAGCACCTTCTACGATCTGTCCAAGCTGGATCAGGACAGCCTGGACGTTCCCATCGGATCCCCCATCGCCAACAGCACGGTCTACATACTGGATCGCCGCGGGCAGCCGCTGCCGCCCGGCGTCATCGGCGAGATCTATGTCGGAGGCGACGGCGTGGCCATCGGGTATGCGGGCGATCCGCAGCGCACGGCGGCCGTTTTCCTGCCCGATCCCTACGACGACCGGCCCGGGGCGCGCATGTACCGCAGCGGCGATCATGGCCGCTGGCGGTCCGATGGCACCGTGCTTTTTGCCGGACGCGACGACGACCAGATCAAGCTGCGCGGCTTTCGCATCGAGCTGGCGGAGGTGGCCGCGGCCCTGGGGCGGCATCCCGGCCTTCGTGCCGTCCATGTGGCGGCGCCCCGGCACAAGGGCGACCGCCAATTGGTCGCCTATGTCGTTCCCCTTGCGGCGTCGCCCCCCACGGCCGACCTGCGCCGGTTTCTGGAAAACCTGCTGCCGGCCCACATGCTGCCTCACGCCTATGTCGTACTGGATGCCTTGCCGCTGAACGCCAATGGCAAAGTGGACCGCAAGGCGCTGCCTCCCGTCCAGGACCAGCACCTGGACGGAGCGGCCGAACGGGTGCCGCCGCGCAGCGAGGAAGAGGGCATATTGCACGGCATCTGGACCACGCTCCTGGGACTGGAGGGCGTGGGCATCGACGACAATTTCTTTCATGTCGGCGGGGACTCCATCACCGCGATACGCATGGCGGCGCGGGCGACGGCCGCCGGGCTTCCTCTTGCTCCCACCGACGTGTTTCAGTTGCAGACCATCCGGCAACTGGCCGAGGCGGCGGCGGGCGCCAGGGCCCGTGCGCGGCGCATTGCCAGCGAACAGATTTTCGATGCCGAACTTGTTCCGGCTTCGCCTCATGGCGGCACCGGCCGGGCGTTCCTGCTGGCCAGTCTGCGCCTGGAGCGTCCCATAACGGTGCTGGAGCTGGCGCTGGCCATGCAGCGCCTGGCCGAACGGCATGAAGCGCTGCGCCTGCGATGGGTGCGGGACGGCGAAGCCCAGCGTGTGGAAATCATGGCCTACACCGCGCGCCTGCCCATACGCACGGTGGAGGTTCCGGGGATGTCCGACGCGCAGTTGCGGGATTGGGTGGATAGTCACGCGGAACGCCTGGGCCGGGGACTGCAGCCCGAGAACGGCGTCATGGTGGCCTCCACCCTCGTCGACCGCCGGCGCGGCGGGGGAGATGTGGTCGTGCTGGCCTTGCACCGGGCTATTGCCGACGAAAGGACGGCATCGATCTTGCTCGGGGATCTCGACGATGCCTTGATGGCGGTCGCGATGCCCGCAGCGCCGGTGGAACATACGGGCGGCCTGGGGGCCTGGCTGGACTGGTTGCGGGCGCATGCCGATGCGCAGGCGGCCGGCCCCGGCCTGGTCGCGCTGGAGGCCGCCGCGCAAGACACGGGCGCCGGCCTACCGGCTGCCGGCCAGGCGAGCGACCGGGACGCGGTGGCGGCCCATTGCCTCCTTGATTCCGCCGCCACAGAGGCCCTGCTCGATCTTGCCGCAAAACAGCTGATGACCTCTCCGCTGGACCTGCTGTGCACCGCGCTTGCCGAAGCGGCGGCGGCAGCTTGCCAGGGAAATACCCTGCTGATCGAGGTCGTCGATACGGAACGCCGGCCACCCCGGGGCGCTCCGGACACCAGCGCCCTGGCCGGCAATCTGGAATGCGTGCTGCCTGTCGCCGTCCCTGTCGGACCCATGGCCATCGAGGCCCGCTTGCGGGCCGTCAAGGCGGCCAGACAGGCCGTCGAGCCGGCGGGGCCGGTGTTTCGCGTGCTGGCCCATACCTTCGATCTTCCCGCCGCCGGCGTCGGGCTGGCTTGGTCTTCCGCGCAGTGCGCGAACACACGGACGGTACTGCATTCACCGCCCGCCTTTGGGCCTTCGGTGCGCGGCATCTTGCTGGCCAGCCTTCATGGAGGGCGGCTTCGCCTGGCCTGGGCCGGGCAGGAACCGGCCGGCGGCGCAAGCGATCTGCTGCGGCGCATGGCCGCCATTCTGGAAAACCTCGCCCTGGCCGGCGGGCAGGGCACGGGCCCCCTCTACACAACGGCCGATTTTCCGCTGGCCGAGCTCGGCGAAGGCGAACTGAAAACCCTGTTGGCCGGGACCCGCGATGTCCAGGACATCTATCCCCTGTCGCCCATGCAGGAGGCGATGCTGGTGCATACCTTGGCGGCGGGCAAGTCGGAGATCAACTTCGAGCAAAGCTGCATGCGCATACGCGGCGCGCTGGACCTCGATGCCCTTGCCCATGCCTGGCAAACCGTTCTCGACCGCCATGACGTGCTGCGCACGGCCTTCCACTGGCGGGGATTGGCGCGTCCCATGCAGGTCGTGCACCGCCGCGCCGATCTGCCGCTGGAGCTCCATAGCTGGCCCTGCTTCGATCCAGTGCGCCTGGATGAATTCCTGGCGGCGGATCGCGAGCGCGGTTTCGACCTGTCCTCGGCGCCTTTGCTGAGGCTGCACGCCATACAGACCGCCCATGACGAACTGTACCTGGTATCCAGCTTTCATCATCTGCTGGTCGATGGCTGGTGCATGGGGCGGCTGGAGCGCGAGGTGCGGGCTTCCTACGAGAGCTTCCGCAGCGGACGGCCGGCCCTGCTGGATCAGCCCGCCGCGTACAAAAGCTATATAGATTGGCTGTCGCGCAACGACAGCAGCGCAAGCCGCCGTTTTTTTGCCGATATGCTGCGCGATCTGCCGCTGCGCCGCCGCCTGCGCGCGCCCGCAGGTACGGCCGTGAGCGGCTACGCCACGGCCCGGCTGACCTTGCCCAGGCCGGCCACGCGTGCCCTGGTGGCATTCACCCGCCGGCGCGGATTGACGTTGGCGGCCGCCATGCATTTCGCCTGGGCCGTGTGGCTGGCAGGCCGCCTGGACTGTCGGGATGTGGTCTTTGGCACAACGGTCAGCGGACGGCCCGCCGGCGTGGCCGGGGTGGAAAGCATCGTCGGCCTGTTCATCAACAACCTGCCTGTCCGGCTTCGCCTGGATGAGCACGCGACAGTGGGCGACGGCCTTGCGCAACTGCATGGATTGCTGGGGCAACTGCAGCAGCATGCCTATTTGTCGCCCGCCGGGATTGCCGAAGCGGTCAGCGCCCCCGCAGGCGCCGGAGCCCTGTTCGATACCCTGGTCGTCGTCGAGAACCTGGCGTCCGGAACCAGCGCCTGGGCGGGGGCCGAAGGGCTGACGGTGGAGACGGTGCAGTCGCGCCTGAAGACGGCGTATGACCTGACCTTTATCGCCGTTCCGGGCGACGCCATGGTGCTGTCGCTGGTGCAGCCCATCGATGATCGCGAGCCCGAAGACGCCCAGGCCGCTCTGGAGGCTCTTGCCGCCATCCTGACCGCGCTGCCGGATGCCGCGGACGAGCCCCTGGCGGCGCTGCCGCGCCCCGTCCCCGTGCCGCATGTGGACGTGGCAGCAAGGTCCGCCACAGGCGGCCTGCGCTTGTCGACGCGTCCGCGCAGCACGCTGGAGGCGCGTATCGCCGCCATCGTGGCCGGCCTCGCTCCCGGCCAGCCCGAAACCGATTCGGCCATGGGCGCTTGCGGGCTGGACACGGATTTCTGGCAGCTGGGGCTGACCTCGCTGGAGCTGACCCAGCTTGCCTTGAGGCTGGCCGAGGCGCTGGACAGGCCGGTGCCCATTGCTCTGCTGCTGGAGCATCGGACCATCGCCTCCCTGGCGGCGGCCATACAGGAAGGGCAGAGCTGGTCGCCGATCGTGGTGATGAGCGACCCGCGGGCGCGGGAAGGCGGGCAGGAACCCTTCATCTGTGTACACCCCATCGCCGGGGATGTCAGCGTCTTCCTGGATCTGGCGCGCGCCATGCCGCCGCGGATTCCATTCTGGGCGCTCCAGGCGCCGGGGCTCGAAGAAGGACAGGCGCCGCTGCCCACCGTTCAGGCGCTGGCCGAGGCCAATCTGCAGGCCCTTGCCGCGCGCGGCAAGCCGGCGCCCCGATGGATAGGCGGCTATTCGTTCGGCGGCATGGTCGCCTTCGAGATGGCGCGCCAGCTGGCGGCGCAAGGGCGCATGCCGGAGCGTGTCGTCATCCTGGACACACCCGCTCCCTCGCCGCGGTCCTCCATCCTGAATGCCGACCCCGACCGTGCTCAGGCCGAGTGGCTGCTGCGAATGGTCGATGTGCGGGCGCGTTTTCAAGGCAGGCAGACGCCGCTGGAGCTGAACGAACTGCTGGCCTTGCCCGCCGAGCGGCGTTTCGATCTGGCGTTGGCGCGTTCGCATGCGGCCGGGCTGCTGCCGCCCGCGGCCACGGCATCCTGGCTGCGGCGTGCCCATCATTGCAGTCTCGTGCAGTATGAGGCCTACCTTGCCTACCTGCCTGTCTCGTCCAGTTGCCGGGACCTGCCATTGGCGATAGTCAGGGCGGCCCAGCCCCGCGCAAGCGACCTGGGTGACGATGAAAACGCCCAGTTGGCGCTGCCTGCCATGGGATGGCAGGCCTATACGGACATCGCCATCGCCGTGCGCCATGTCGATGGCGACCACGTCAGCATGCTCGGCCAGGACACCGCCGCTCAGGTGGCTCAGGCCATCGACGGTCTATTGCGGGAAGATCAGTCCTTGCAGCGCAAGGCCAGGGCGGCGGAGTAGCCGGCCGGCGCAGGCAGCGCAAACACATTGCAGCGGCCAAACCCGCCGGTGTGAATCATTGCGCCGTCGCCGTTCGGCTCCTGGGCCGCCAGGCCTGTTTCAAGCGTCTTGAAATCCAGTTGCAAGCCTTGCCCCACGGCCTTGGACACTGCTTCCTTGGCCGTCCAGGCATAAAAGAAAGCCCTGGACCGCATTCCATCGTCCAGGCGCTCCCAGCGCTGCGTCTCCGATGGAGACAGAGTCTGCGCCGCCAGGCCGACCAGGTCGCTTGTGTGGCGCATATGCTCGATATCCACGCCGACTTCCGCTCCCTGCGAGATGGCGATCAAGGCATAGTCGCTCGAATGGGCCACATTGAAGTGCGTATCGCTGCTGTCGCCCGCCAGGGTGGGCTTGCGGAACCGGCCATAGTCGAAATGGATATCGCCGGGGCTCTTGCCCAGATGTTCGCCGAGCACAAGCCGCAGCAATGCCCGGACCTGTATGAAGACATCGCGCGCGGGCTGAACCAGAAATGAGCCGGCCCGTTGCCGTTCCTGAGGCGACAGCAATGCAAGGCAAGCCGCCAGGGTTTCGGGATCGTCGGTCATGCGCCACTGCCGGACGTGGCAAGGGCCGGGCCGGCCTGGACGGTCCGCCGTATCGAGCCCGGCTTGGCCATCGGCCAGCACGATACGCAATGCGTGTATCCGAATACCCGCTTCGTATGCGTTATGCAATGAGACTCCCATGAGGCGGCGTACGTCCGTCTCGTCCATGGTTTAAATTTGTTACTTGTGAGCTAGTTTAAGCGGATTCGCGTTCGCATTGAACAACTATCTTGATGGGGATCCGCATGGGGAAGCGGGAAGCTCAGGGCCTGCCTTCGGGCGAACCGCCGGCCTGGGCTTCGGGTGAGGGCGCTGTTTGTTCCAGCCCAAATCGGCTTGGCCCCTCATGGCAGTTGATCGTGGAACTCAGGTTGGAAATGATCGTGTTCCAGGTCAAGGTGCTCAGGAAGGGATGCCACTCGGGCGGGGCCACAAAACGCAGCTTGCCGCCGACCCGCCAAACCGCTGCCACTGGAGCACATAAACCGGCTTTGGCCGCGGATATCTGTAATTTATCCAGCGCTGTTCTGCGTTGCCAGGCCGGTCTTGCTTCAAAGCTGCAATCCAGAGGCACGACAAGTATTTCCCGGCCCTGATGACTGAATATCGCCAATCTGGTTTTGTACATACCGGCCTCCTTCTTCGAGGCGCCTTAGCGTTTATCTAAAGCTACTCCGGTATTTTTATCTAAGCAATCACCAATATCCCTTACGCCATTCGTCCTAAGTGCGTTCAAGGCACGTTCAATCATCCGTGTCAAACTCAAGCACGCGCCCATCGGCAGAAAATTCAGCATCAAATTCCTGACCATTTGCAAGGCGACCTTTGATCTCTATGTTTCCATTGTGCTCGAATTCGATTTTTTCCAGCTTGGCGTCTGCGGGCCAAGATGCATTTTTGAGCACAGGGGCAGGAACAAGCCCGCGAATGTCTGCCGCCGGAAAGAAATCATTTCCCCGCGCTTCGATATCATCAACTTCATTCTTGCCATTCAGATCGACTTCAATACGAGAGCCACTTGGTAGTGTGCCTGCAACGCGGCGACCGTATTTTGCATTCGGTTTTTGGCGAACCTGAATGTCAGTCAAACCAAGGTCGGTAACCATTTTGGGTAAATCTTGAGCAATGGCGAAGCCGGCAGATGCCAGGCTTGCCACCATGACAACAGCCGAAAGTGCGTATTTCATGAGCTTATACCCTTATCAAGTTTTGCCTGTCGAAGTTTTGCGAGCGTTTCACAGTATCACATCGGACTTCGACAGCACTCTTACTTATACTGCGCAACAACTTGGCGTGTCACAAAAATAGATATCAACGTGGTATTCAAGGTCTCGTTTTTCACGTTACAGATTTGGAGCACAAATGGGGCACGAGCGACCAGGCAAAGAAAAAGCCCTTGGCGCATAAAACGCTAAGGGCTTGATTTTCTATTGAATTCTTGGCTCCCCGAACTGGGTTCGAACCAGTGACCTGCGGATTAACAGTTCTAAAAAACCGGCTTTTAGCGGTACTTTATGAGATGGCGTGAGACTGGAAAACTTTTTTAAATCAATTAGTTATTGACCAATTTTGTTTTTTGAGGTCTCATTGAATGGCACTCTATCTTCGGATTTTTCGGACGCAGATCGGACACGGAAAGCCTTAAACGCGCCGCTGGCGGTGATGGCAACGGGCCCGAATTGGAAAGTTAGCCATGCCACTTCTGACCTACCGCGCCATCGAATCTCACAAACCCAAGGCCAAGGCGTACAGAATCACCATCGACCGCGGCATACAGCTTCGCATCGCGCCGGATGGCCTGCGCACCGTTCTGGTCCGCTACACCGTCAAAGGCACCAAGACCGAACAGCAATACACGCTGCCCCAGGAATACGGTGACAGTCCCGGCCAGATCAAGCTGGCCGACGCCTGCGCGGAAGGCCAGCGCATCCGCGCCTTGGCGCGGTCGGGAATTGACTGGCCCGCCGAGGAAGCGGCTCGGCTGCTCGCGGAGGCCGAAGCCCGGCAACAATCAAGCGTCGATGCGCTGACGCTTGAGGAAGGGATAAAAGAGTACGTCGAGAAAAAACGTCGCGCCAAGGACGGCCTGCCGCTCAAGGCGCGCACCAAGGCGGAATACCTGGGCATGGTGACGCCCGGCAAGGTTGGCAAGAACGGCAGGAAGTTCGCCGATGGCGAACTGGTGCCCCTGGCACACACGCTCATGCCCAAGATCACGGCCAAAGCGATTTGGGCTACTTACAATGATTTGCTGATGCGCTCCAAGCGCCGGGCAGACTACGCGATGCAGGTCATGCGGGCGGTATTGCGCTGGCATGGCATCCACATTCCCAACAGCCCGCTGAGTCAAGCGACCGCCGGGCGCGACCGCATCTCCATTGCTCCGCCACGCGGCGACCCTACGCCGATTCCACCCGAAAAACTCGGCGCTTGGTGGCAAGCGGCCTGCGCCTGCCCGCGCCGCGTCGCGGCGAACTACTACCGCTTCCAATTGCTCACGGGTTGCCGGGGCGTCGAGATCCACGGCGAGAAGAAGTACGACTACGACCCCATCAAGGTCGGCGACGTGAACCTTGACGCAGGCAGCATCATGCTGATCGACACCAAGAACCGGAGCAATCATCGGCTGTTGCTGTCACGTCAGGCGCTGGAGATCGTCAAGGAAGCCTGCGAAGGCCGAGAGCCCGACGAGCCGCTGTTTCCTATCGTCGATGCCCGCAAGACGTTAACGTGGATCAACAAGCAAGCGGGCACTACCATCCAGGGACATGATCTGCGCGCTACTTTCACGACCATTGCCGAAGAACTGGTGTCGGGTGGCGTACTCAAGCGGATGATTAATCATGCCGTCAGCAATGACGTAACACTGGGCCACTATGTCGGCAAGGGCGAGGCGCAATTGCGGGCCGGCTGGCAGACCGTGGCCGATTTCATCGAGAGCGCCGCCGCCGAGCAGGCGGCCCGTCCTGCGATGCTGGTCGATGCGCCCTTGCCGGATGAGACCGAGGATGCGTCAGACAAAGTGCTTGAATCCAATCAGCTAGAAGGAGCTATTGCGTGAAATACAATTTTGTAGTAACATTTCCGTATGTTGATGCAGTTTGAATGGGACGCTGCAAAGGCGGCGACGAACCTGCGTAAACATGGTGTGAGCTTCGAGGTCGCAGTACGGGCGTTTGCTGACCCCTTCGCGTTGACCGGGCCGGAGCGTGTCGAGCATGGTGAGCAGCGTTGGCAGACGCTCGGCATGGTGGATGGCTATCTCCTGCTTCTGGTGGCTCATACCGTTCTTGAACTGAAAGCGGACAATCGAGTCATCGAGGTTATCCGCATCATCTCGGCCAGGCCGGCCGACAGGAAAGAAAGGCGACGTTATGAGCAAGAAATCCGTTAAGCATGAGGTGGATTTGGCGAACCTGCCTCCTCTGAGCGACAAGCAAAAAGCCGAGCTGGCCGCGCTGGCGGCGCGTGCCGAGGGAGACGTCAATTACAGCGATATTCCCCCACTGACGGAGGAGTTCTGGAAAAGCGCCGAACGCGGCAAATTCTACAAGCCGACCAAGACTTCGACCACCGTGCGCATCGACTCGGACGTTCTGGCTTGGCTGCGGTCGCAGGGTAAGGGCTATCAGTCCCGCATCAATGCGATTCTGCGGCGGGAGATGCTGACCGCGTTGGATACGCCTGGATCAGCCACTTCGAGAAAATAGAGCATTGCAATATACTTCTCGCTTGGCTTTTCAGGGGCCTGGGATTACGTGGCTTCCCGTTTCAATTTTTATTACTGAGAAAAACAATGACCAGCATCCGGGCTTTTGACATGTTCTGCGGAGGTGGGGGTAGCAGTCTGGGGGCGCAGGCAGCCGGAGCGAAAATAGCTGGTGGGGTCGATCTATGGAAACCTGCAACTGATGCATTCAAGCTGAATTTTCCCGAAGCAGTAGTTTTCAACAAGGACTTGAGAAAACTACGCCCTGTCGATGTGATAGAAAAAACGGGAAGAATTGATCTGTTGTTGTCTTCTCCCGAATGTACCCATCATACCTGCGCTCGGGGCAGCAAGCCCCAATCTGAAGAGAGCAAGGAAACAGCACTGCAGATTATCCGATATGCGAAGGCGATGAAGCCGAGATGGATTATCCTGGAGAATGTCATCCACATGCTTCCTTGGGCGCGCTACCCAGAGCTCAAAAAGAAACTATCCAAGCTTGGCTATCATCTTCGAGAGCAAGTTCTGGATGCATCGGAATTCGGTGTGCCTCAACGTCGAAAACGCCTTTTCCTTTTGGCTGACCGAGACAAAGAACCGTTACCTGTCAGTATCCCAGAAGTATCGTTGGCTACTGTAGAGTCGATTCTCGATCCTGAAGGCACGTGGAAGATGACGCCTCTGAAGATCGAGAAGCGCGCACGTGGAACGTTGGAACGCGCAGAGCGAGCCCTTGCCAAACTGGGGCATGATGCTTCGTTCCTGATTGTCTATTATGGCAGCGACGGCTCAGGAGGCTGGCAGCCTCTGAATGTACCGCTGAGGACTGTGACGACTGTGGACAGATTTGCTCTGGTACGGCCCGGGCTCAATGGCCCAATGATGAGAATGCTCCAACCTTCGGAAATACGAAGGGCCATGAGTTTTCCTGACGGTTATCAGTTTCCTGATGTCACCCGCCGCGAAAAAATCAAACTCCTTGGAAATGCTGTTTGCTCCAAACTTATGCAGGAAATCGTCACGTCGCTATGCGCTGAGCGATTGACTAGTCAACAAATCGCATTACCCCAGGCCGTCGAGCATGTGTGGTGTAGTGGTGCACGACCTCGTCCATCTGAGCTCGCCGCAGTCTGAAACGCGGAACACCATCCACCTTCGACATGGCTGAAACTGCCATGAAACAGCGACATGACACCAGCAGGTGCCATTCGCCTGCCTCGATATCCGGCGCCTGCTCACGCAGTACGAACTTCCCAAGATTCAGTACGCTGATATTATTCATGCGCCGGGTGATCCTACGCCCGGTTTCCCCATTTTGTTGACCATTAAAGGGGTCGATAAGATCAGCGGGAACAAGGAGGGACAATAGATACCGTTGAGTACTCAATTTTCCTTGAACATGGTCGCACTCAGGGCCAAGCTCAACAACGAGCAACCTTGTTCTATCAATCTCCTGCTCTGAAATGGTCTTTTTAGTGGCAAACTCGCAACGAATCAAATCGTGCTTCCCATGACCAAATGCAGAAACAAAAGGTCCCGAGTTGACGAAGCTCGACTTGAGCATCGAGACTACACCTCGCCCGCTGGGAAGACGTGCAGGGTCGGGAAGCAGTTCTTCGATCAGATAACTGGTATTAAGATGGGCTGCCGATACCGTGGCGGGGCGCCTTACTTTTCCTTCAACAGAAACTCTTTCCAACAGGGGCTGAAGGTCCTCTGCCGACACCATAAAATTGCTGTTCAACTGGGTCAGCCTATCTTCCAGCAGCGGAAGTAAAGCGGTATCAAGCGCCCGCAAGGGTTCCGTCTTTGCGACGTTTTTTCCGGTAGCCTCTGCAGCCAAATGCGAAAGCAATTGGGTCCAGTCATCGACCGGGTTGTCTGCGGATTTCACCAGCTCGAACACTCTATCAGTTGTGCGCGCTGCAGCACGGCCGACCCTGTCTTCCCAAGAAGTCGCTATGGCAAGAGTTGAATGTCCCTCCAGTTGGTGCAGAATAAGCTGGCGCAACTGCTCAGGATTGAATTGATCTCCGCCCTCTGCTGGTTCAACCTGGAACACATCATTTTTATTGACAACGCCGTATCCAATCGGAGCGAGAATCTTGGATTCCGCTGCTCGCTCGTTGATTAGGCGGGAGATCATCTCATAGTCTTCAGGGAACTGTGACCAGAAGATGAGTACATATGGTCCCGGCGCAATCGTTTGTCGGAGGCTTTTAATGATATTGGATGCGTGGAGCCGCTCGTTCTGCGGGCCTCCACCAATCATGTGTATGTCTGTAAACACAACCCTGACCCCCTGAAGGGGGCTCTCAGGAGCGTTCTCCAACCGTCCATCTTGAAACAGAAAAGGTATGGGGCAGAACCCTGCCTTTCCCAATCCCCATACGATTTTCTTCAGATGATCTTCATTGTCATCAATGGCAACGACGCGTGAGTAGAACGGAATCATTTTTCTTTCTTGAAGGAGAATACCACTGCAGTACCATCATAGATTTCCGGAATGTCGATGACATCACGGAAATCCTGGGCAGTTGTCACGTCGATTTTTCCGCCGATGGAGTCCATTACTGTCTTGCAATAGAAAAGGCCCAGACCCATGCCTCCGGCGCGAGTGGAAGTGAATGGCCTGCCGAACTGCTCCATGGGCAATTGAAAGCCAGGACCGTTATCCACGATTGCGATGATTCCGCCGCTTTCGTCATCCCAATGGGACAAGACCAGAATACCTCCTGGCTTTTGCACGTCATCCCTTTCGCGGCGGAACCTTGTCCAATAGATGGCGTTGTCGATTACATTGCTGATTGCCGCCACCATCAGCCCACGAGGCAGTATCTGCGTGAAAGCATGTTTCTTTTCGGGGTCTGTGGTCCAATTCGAAAATACGATGTTGTGACGGGCGAAACGGTCTTCGTGCATTCCCGATGCACGATCAACCAAGTCTTCGGCAGAGACCTTACGGGGTGGATCGCGTTGAAGCAGTGGCTTGAACGTATCAAGCAATTTCCGCAGATGGCTGATTTCCTGGCGAATGTCGTCAGGATCAGGGCTGCCCTGCAGCTTTCGCTGGATACGATCTATGCTGTGCACGATCTCGTGGAATATGAGAGCTAAGTTGATTCCGGCCATTCCGGAAGACACCATGACTTCCTGAATTGTCTTCAACTCCTGCTGGATGGATTCCAGAATCGGCTTGACTTCCTTCTGTATGCCATGCTGCTTACCCAATTGCGCCAGTTGCTGCATGGCTTCCTGAATGGGCGGGGTTGCGGCTTCCTCACCTTTGATGGCCTTGTCAATGGCCTCTCGATCAGGCGCGTGCTCACGGTGAAAGCGATCGAAGATGCTCAAGACGCTCCTTCGAAAAATCCGGAAAGTCTGATTGTCGTCAAATCCTTCTCGATTGGTCTTTTCTTTCAGGCCATGGCTATCTCCCAGATCGAGAGATACCTGCGCGATGACACTCTGTGTTCCCAGCTTTCCAGCAGGCCTGTTGATTCTTCGAGCATCCAGGCCGAGCCAATCCTCCCTCGGCTCCCCATAGTTGAAGACTCGGATATTGTCTCGATAGACACGCACGCCGGTCTGATTATCCAGCCATTTCTTGATCTGCTGCGGAGCGCCCGATGCCTTCAATATTTCATCACGCCGATGAAATGCATGAAACTCCCCCTTGATTGGGCCGATTCCTTGCAAATCTTGTTTCAGCAAGAAGATATTGTCGTCTTTGCCATCTTTCTTTTTCGATGGCAGATCGTCTTCATCCGCTTCGAGCAGGGCCAGCTTTTCGCTTCCGCTGGCCGTACGCCCCTTCAAGCCCTTGAACTTCGGAGGGGTGAAGCGATACTCCCATTTAAGGACGCCATCCATAGCCAGTTCAAAATAAAAGTGCCAAACAGCCGAATCCAGCATCTGCTCAAGTGAAGGCAGATCTTTGATTTCGTCCTCACGGCCAGGCAGTTGCAGCTCAACCTTAAACGAGTCCGCCTTGTCGAGCGGATTACTCAACGAGGTGACAAGGCGATAGAGATCACGAATTTCTCGACGAGTCCAATCTTCGTTATGAAGACCCATGATTTCAATTCGCGTGCCGTGCAACTTTCCTGAAAATACAGAAGGAGTTTCATTATTCTTGATTTCTACCTGCAGACCATCGCCAAGAAATTTGGCACTGTTGATGAGATTGCTCCAATCAATGGAAATTTCCAACTCATCCTTGTTTGGCTCCCGGGTGACCATCCTGAGACGATCGCCGAGTTTTTGGACTGCCAGCCTGCCTACTCCTTTCTCTCCCAAGGGCAAGCGCCCTCTAGGCGAGCGTCTGCGGCCTGACGCACCTCGTTTGGAGTCCGACCCTACGACCAGCCACGCAGTCTCTATCGTGTTCTCGGACATGCCAGAACCATCATCCTGTACCAGAATTCGAGGTGGAGCAGCATCCAAATCCAGTGTGACCGTCACCAGGGTAGCGTCAGCATCGTATGCATTCTTGACCAACTCGAATACTGCCAATCGATCATGGCCGATCAGCTCATCGCCCAGCAGTTTTAGAACATGAGATTGGACACGGAACGGAACGCTTTTCATCAATATCAACTCCAGATACAGGAGGGTGTCGGCTGGCTAAAAATTGTCATTGATCGCTACTGAGAAAACGTTCTAATACACCGGAAAGATGTTGAGGGTCGCGAGTTTGGCACTCCCATACAATCAAAACATCCCAATTCAGCGATTTCAGAGCCTCAACTGTGGAGTTGTCCCGCCTTACGTTGGCATCAAACTTCTTCATCCAAAAATCTAAGTTCGATTTTGGAACATAGGCATACTTACATCCGGCGTGGCGATGCCAAAAGCAACCATGCACAAAAATTGCTTTTTTCTGGCCCGGAAGTACAACATCAGGAGAACCTGGAAGGTCTCGCCGATGGAGACGGAATCGGTAACCCAGAGCGTGAATCAGCCTGCGCACGACCATTTCTGGCTGCGTGTTTTTCCCTTTGATCCGGGACATGACCCGCGATCTGTGTTCAGCGGTCAGCGTATCCATGACATAAATCCAGTGTTACCGATCACCTATGGCAATCTAGCGATAGGAACAACACCTCGCTCATTTGGAACATATTGTATCCGGCGACCAAGGTTTATGCTTGTAGAGCGGCCAAAACCGTACAACCATCTCCTCGGTCCCGGATTGCCGTCCGGACGCTCTTCTGTGAATCACCCGTCACTCTAGACCTATAAGCAGGTCTTGGGGGATTGGGCGTCTCCCGGCCAAGCCGGGCCGCGGTTCTCCAGGTTCGCTTCTACTCATCCCTGGCGGGACGGGCCATGCCCGCCTTGCGTATCGCTGACGCCTGCGCGCTGCGCTTGCCAAACCCATCGGCACTGTCTGCTGTTGAAGAACAGGCGGCCTTGCTTTTGGTCATCGTGCCACGTCGTTCTTGCGCGTCAAGGGCGGCGCGTGCCTTGCACGCTTGCGGCCTGGCAGCCGTCTGCGACCCTGTGACGGCTGCGCTGCGCCGTGCCTCTTCCGGTTTCCGGGCAATTCCGCCCGATTCCGAACCGGAGGCAGTCATGCGGCAATATTCCCTTTTCATTGATGGCAACGCGAACCCGAACAACACGCTGCTGGTGCGCGAGACCGATGGCGCAACGCGCCCCGCCAAGCGGGCTGAGATCCTGGCTGTGGCGCGCGAACTGGTCACGACCGGCGAACTGCGCCGCAAAGACTTGAGCGCGCCCGACAAGGCCATGGCGTTTCTGAAACTACGGCTTGCGGGCCTGGAGCACGAGGTATGCGGGTTGATCCTGCTCGATACTCGGCATCACCTCATCACCTACCCGGAGCCGTTTCGCGGCACCTTGAGCCAGGCAGCCGTCTACCCCCGCGAGATCGTCAAGTTGGCGCTGCACCATAACGCGGCCGCGCTTATGCTGGTCCACAATCATCCTTCGGGCCTGGCCGAAGCCAGCAGTGCGGACCTTCAGTTGACGAAGGTTTTGCAGCAAGCTTTGGCGCTTATCGACGTGCGGCTGCTCGATCATTTCATCGTCGCCGGCAACGAAGTCGTGTCGATGGCGCAGGCCGGGCTGCTGTAGCTGTTCGCGCCGAAGGCGGGCCATGCCCGCCTTGCCCATTTTTCTTTCAAGGTGTCGATTGAGGCGTTCCCGATTGGCGATGGAGCCGTTGGGGACGCCTGCGCGCGCCTGTCGGCGCTTGCCTGGCATGTCCGGGGCGCACCGTCAAGGGTCGCGGGCGGCCCCCGTGTCCTCGCTGCGCTGCGGGCCGCGCCAGGGCCGCCCGCTTTTTCCCCTTGACCGTGCACTTCCTGGACCTGCCGCGTGGTGGCCATGGGCACGAAGGGCCACCCCGGCCCTCCGTGCCCAGGCGGGAACTCACCCCCTGGCTTCTCTTACGCAAGGAGCGCATCATGAACACCACCACCATTTCCGAGACCACCGCCGTTCAAGCCGCCAGCGACACGGCAACGCAAGACGCCGCCCGGCAGGCGCAAGCCGTTCTCGACCAAGCCCGGGCCACCGCCCAGGCGGATGAAGCTGTACCGCCCGAGACTCAGGCCCCGGCGGCCGAGCTGCGCTTTATCCCGCTCTCGCGCCTGCGCTTATCCAAGCGCGACGTGCGCAAGACCGCCGCCCCGGTCGATGCGCTGGCCGAAAGCATCGACCGCGTGGGCCTGCTGCAAAATCTGATCGTCGTGCCGCACCCTGACGGCGAATCTTTTGATGTTGTGGCGGGCGGGCGGCGCTGGGCCGCGCTGCGCCTGCTGGCCAAGAAAAAGCGCATCGCCCGCGACCAGACCATTCCATGCCTCGTTGTGCCCGAGGACAGCGCCACCGTGGTGAGCTTGACCGAAAACGTGCAGCGCCAGGACATGCACCCGGCCGACCAGTTCGAAGCGTTTCTGGCCCTGGTCAACGAAGGCAGGCCCATCGAGGATATTGCTGCCGACTTTGGCGTGACACCCCTGGTCGTGCAAAGGCGGCTCAAACTGGCCCGCATCTCGCCGCGCCTGATGGCCGAGTACCGCCAGAGCGGCATCACGCTGGAACAATTGATGGTGCTCACGCTGACCGACGATCACAAGACCCAGGAAGCCGCGTACTTTGAGGCCCCGAACTACGAGCGCGAGCCCTATGCGCTGCGCAGGCGGCTCACGCACGGCGACGTGGACGCGGCGCGCAGCCCGCTGGCCCGCTTCGTGGGCGTGGACGCCTACACGGCGGCGGGCGGCGGCATTCGGCGCGACCTGTTCGCCCAGGATGGCGAAGGCGTCACCCTGACCGATGCCGACCTGTTGGTCCGGCTGGCGGCGGACAAGCTGGAAACCCTTGCCGCCGAGGTTCGCGCCGAAGGCTGGAAATGGGTCGAAGCCGTGGCCGCGTTCGGCTACAGTGAACTGGCTGCGTTTCGCCGCGCCCCGCAGATTGAGCGCGAGCCCACCGCACGCCAGGCCAGCGGCTGGCCACGCTGCAGGCCCGCCAAGAGGCCATCGAAGACGCGCTGCAGGTCGCTGAAGAAACCGAGGACGAAGACGCCGCCGCCAAGCTCTACGAGGAAGGCGACCGCGTGGGTGAAGCGCTGGACGCGCTCTACGCGGGTCTGCTGGCCTACGCGCCTGAAACGATGGCGGCATCTGGCGCGATCGTAACGCTCGATCATGGTGGGGAAGTGGTCGTGCATCGTGGATTGCTGCGCCCCGAGGACGCCAAGGCCATTGCGCAGGCCGCGCATGCGGACTACATCGGGAGCAACGAAGGCGATGGAGACAGTCAGAACGGCGGGGCCGAAGCCGCACCGGCCAAGACGCTTTCCGAGCGGCTGGTGTGCAACCTGAGCGCGCATCGCACGGCGGCGCTGCAAGCCGAACTGGCGAAAAAGCCCGATGTGGCCCTGGCCGCGCTGGCGCATCGATTGGCGCTGACCGTGTTCTATCACGGCGGCGACAGCTTGCTGCAAATCGCCGTGCATCCGCAGGACGGCTTGACGCAGCACGCGCCCGAACTGACCGAAGGCAAGGCGGCGGCAGAGTTTGATGCGCTGCGCACCGTATGGCGCGAACGTCTGCCCGCCGATGACGCAGACCTGTTCGACGTACTGCGCCAGATGAAGCGTGCCGACCTGCTGGCGCTGTTGGCCGTATGCGTGGCGGGCACGGTCGATGCCGTGGTGCGCAGCGAACACGACAGCCGCGCCAAGGCGCTGGCGCAGGCCGTCAAGCTGGATATGAGCGGCTATTGGCAGCCGACCGCCGAGGCGTATTTCAATCACGTCCCCAAGGCGCAGGCGCTGGCGTGGTTCCAGGCGTTCAAGCCCGCCGAGGTCAATCGCGTGGCAGGCTACAAGAAGCCGGACATGGCCAGGGAGGCCAGCCAACATGCCAGCAGCGCAAAGTGGCTGCCTGACATGCTGCGCACGCCGTCCTAAGCAATAGGGAAGCCCGGCCCTGGCGGTAAGTTCCCGCCGCCAGGGCCGCTTGGAACCGCCCGCCGTTCATCCCCTTGTGAGAAGGTGAACGGCGGGCGTTTTTGCGCTAGCGGTTTGCCCGTCCATCGAGGGCCGTGCAAACCGCGCCCGCCCGCGCCTGTGTGAGCCAGGCGCGGGCGGACAACAGCAGGGCCGCGTTTGCCTGGACGCGGCCCGATATGCGCTGCTGTGTGGCGAAAGACGAGGCGGGCTACGCACCGATACGCATGGCGATGGCGCTGTGGGCGCGCACGGCCAGCCGGGCATGCCGGTCAGCCGCTACGCTGGAATGCGATCGAGCCGGTTGTGTGCCTGCCATCCATCCTCGAACCTGACGCCTAGGCGTGCCGGAAGCGGTATATCGGAAGCGAAAGATCGGGACGGCCGTCCACCTTGCACCATGCCGCACCGATGGCGCCCGCCACGCTGCGCCGGCGCTTTGCCGTCAACTTCGCACGGAACATCCGACATGTCCAGGCATTTGCAAACCGCACCGCCGCACCGTCAGGGCGTTGACCGCGCCTGCCATGAGGCATCTCCGCAATTCCGTCCCAACGCGGCCTTGTTATGTGAATCCTGGCTTCGGCACGGCGGCCCGGCACACATCGCCGGGCCGCCTCGGACTGATGCGGCGCAACCGGCAGTCACAACGATTTTCCCCTGCGCGTTGCGCATTCCTCGCGAGACAAAATCGCCGTGCCCGCCGGTTGTCCACTGGCGTTCCCGCCCCAAGGGGTGCGCCGCGCCCGACCTGCGCCTGATCAGAATCACCAAGGACGCGATGGGCGCGGACTTGAAACTCAGGAGATACATCATGGCTAACATCGGCACCTTCACCGCTCAGGACAATGGCTACACCGGCACGGTTCGCACGCTGACGCTGAACGTCAAAGTCAAATTCGTTCCGGCCGAGAAGGACAGCGACAAGTCGCCGGACTTCCGCATCGTGGTGGGTGGCTACGAGATCGGCGCGGCATGGCGCAAGGTCTCCAAGCAGGACCGTCCCTATCTCTCGGTCACGCTCGATGACCCGTCGTTCCCGGCCACCATCTACGCCAGGCTGATCGAGAACGAGGCCGGCGGCTTCGACCTCATCTGGTCGCGTCCGGCCAAAGCGAACTAAGTTCGCCCGCACGCCCGGCTGGCCGGGCGTGCTTCACATTCAGTTACTATTGAGCCATGGATGCTTCGAACCTCCGTTCTGGTGCGGCGAGTGGCCGTCCACGACTCACCTTTCGCGCTTTCGAGATCGCGGCGCGACTGCGTTCACGACGCAAGCACCTTCAGTTGACATGCCGTTTCGTCGCCGACAGATTAGGGCTACCTGTCTCCAGGTATCATTTCTGGGAAAAGCAGTTTGGATCCACGGCTGAAAAGCAATACCTCGAAGCGCTTGCGCGATTGCTTCAGGTCACGCCAGAGTGGCTGGCTCATGGGGCCGGATCCTCTCCCGTTCCGGCTGATGAAGTGGAGCCAGCACGAATCGTAGATTCATCAGCAAACCGCAAGGTGACAGAGCTTGAGCGGATGGCGCTTGGACAGAGGGCGCAGGATAGGCGGCTGGCACTCGGCCTAAGCCGCCAGGAAGTTGCGTTGCGGGTCGGTGTAGCAACCTATCTTCTCGCCAGTTGGGAACGTGTCCTGCCCCTTAAACCCAAGGCCGAGCCTGAAAACAAATGGGAAAGTGCTCTGGACGTACCCGCAGGGTGGTTACGTCGGGTCGATATCGAAACTCCAGCCCCCTCGCGAGAGGTTTTGACCCAGACCGTCGCCGCAAGTGGCGCTGACAGCGTTGCGGCTGAAATCCGTGCTGCCGGTGCCTGGCTATGCCGGGCCTCTTTCGCACGCCGAACCATTTTCCGTGACGAGCTTTCCCCGGCTGAACAGCGGCTTGCCGACATCTTCGCGTTGCGATACGGTGTCGAGGGAGAGGCGCACACGACTTTGCAAGTAATTGGGGACCGTTACGGTCTGACGCGTGAGCGCATTCGCCAGATCGTCGAAAAGATGGTGGAGCGCACGGCGCGTATGCAGCTTCTGACCCCGAACATTGATTGTCTTGCCGAGGAAATTCACCCGTTACTGCCGGCGACTGCCGATACGATTGACGCTCAGCTACAAGAACGGCTTGGGGAGAGTCTATCCATCAAGAGCGTCAGCCGATTTTGTCGTGAGATTCTCGGTCGAAATGTCGTCGCGCTGACCGATCGGCCGGCTGAGATGGCCTATCTCTGGTCCCCCACCGCCATCGACCCTGAAACGCACGACGCCGGTCGCATTCGCGCTGTGCGCGAAGCAGCGTTGCGATTGATTCGAAGCTGCGGCGCTGCGCAGATCATGTTTGTCGCAGGCGCCGCCAGCGAGATCAGCGGAATGGGCATCACACCAGCCGAGGTCGTTCGAGACTGTCGCATGGTGCCGGGATTCGAATGGCTGGCGGAGAAGGATGGCTGGTTCTGGTTCGGCGAGGGCAACGAAAATCGCTTGGTGACAATTGCTTTGAAAGTGCTGGCTGTTGCAGGGCGCCGGGTCGATGCCGAAGAAATTCTTGCCGGTTTCATCCGTTCGCGCCGAGGCTACTATCCGCCGGAAAAACTGCGGCCCTACCTCATAGAGCCACCGCTACAGATTGTCGTGGAAGTATTGCGGCGGGTGGAAGGTTTGAAGAGCATCCAGTTCAATGATTTTCTGCTTGAAAAATCTGTTCCTATCGAAGCGGTGCTATCCGATGCGGAGCTCGCCGTCTATCACTTGATGAGGGACAACGGCAATGTCGTTTCTCGTCATACGCTCGTCAGTGAACTCGTTAAGAAGGACAAGGTGAAGTCCATGGCCCTTCATGTCAGCCTCAATAGCTCTCCTATTTATCGCCAACTGGATCGCGGCGTTTTTGCGCTGCGGGGCGCAGCCTTGAATTCCGGCTCTCTGCATGCCGCGCAGAAAACCGTCGGCGGCGGGACGGGCAAGTCGGCACGAATCAGTGAGCGCGACAAGGATGGCTATTACCATTTCATCTTCGAGCTTACCGAATATATGGTCAGAACCCGTGTCTGGGAGGTTCCGCGTGCTCTGGCCGACATCTTTACAGAGGACGGGGACTTATCGTTGCAAGGATTCCAGGAGCCGATTGTGCTGGCTCACTTGCCAAGCGGCTCCTGTCGCCTTAAGCGTTTTGTATCCAGGCTAGTACAGAGAGGTTTCGTGGTAGGAGATCTGATTGACCTTGCTGTCGATCCTAAAGAGCGGTTGGTGCGTGTGGTCAAGGCTCGGCCGGCTCAACGGCAGACCGATATTCTCGTTTGACGCAACCGTTTTTCAGGATTGACTGGTTTCATCCGCAGCCTGCCGCACTGCGGCCAACTCCCGCCTCACTTGCGCCAGCAGCCGGTCCGCTTCGTCGCCGTCGTGGGCGTATGCCAGCGTCAACAGCGTCACAGGATGGATTTGCATGACCTCGCACAGCTCGGCCAACTTGCTGAGCGTGGGGCTTTTCAGGCCGCGTTCCAGTGTGCTCAGGTAGGTGCGGCTGGACACGTCGGAAAACGCTTCCTGGCTCAAGCCGCGCACGGCGCGTACCGTCTTGATTGCCTGGCCTATGTCGTGTTTTTCCGCCATGCGCGTGCCATCCTCAAAATACAGAATGACACCCGAAAGAACCCTATAGAGCTACAATCTATAGTGTTCGTTATTTCTGGGGTAATGCTCAGATTTACGGATTTACGATGTTCCGCCAATGCGGAAAGCCGCTTTTGCGCATCGGCGTATTGACGCCAAATCGCCAAAGCGGGGTTACGATGTGTCGTAGAGTCGGTTTTCCGCTTTGCCGATTGTGCGGTACGACGTGCCTGTGCATTGCCCCGCCCTGTGGCCCTGGCCCGGAGGTTTCCATGCCGCTGCTTACCGACAAGCAACACGCGCAACTGCTGGCCCAGGGTCGGCAGCGCGCCCAAGATCCCGGCTTCGACCCGATGCCGGCGGTCAAGCTGTATACGCCCGATGCGGGCGCCGTCTGGCTGTTGGCTTTCGCCTATCCAGACGACCCGGAGCGGGTTCATGGCCTGTGCGACGCCAATACGGGCTTTCCGCAACTGACCGACATTCGCCTGGCCGAACTCGAAGCCATGCGCGGCCCGAACGGCTATCGCCTGGCCGTCGATACGAGTTTTCGAGCCGCGCGTACGCTGTCGGACTACGCCGCCCGGGCCGAAGCCCTGGGCGTCTATACCGAGGACTAGCGCTGGATCACGAGTCCGGGGCTATGCCTTCCGAACGCTTTTGTCTGGCGGCTGTATCGGCTGCCGGCCCTCCATTCCCCGACATCCCTGCCGGGGTCGGGGGCGTATGGCGGGAGGAAGGGGATGGCCAGCTCAAACCAAGCCGCGCCCTGGCAGGCGACGGCGGCATATCTCTATGTGCTGCGGCTCGACGCCGCAAGCCTTGCTTGGGAATATCTGCGCCGGGATGCGGCCTACTGTGCCTGTTGGCGTCGGTACGGCCGCCGCGCGCCAGCCGATGCCGCCCGGCCCTGGGGACTGGTGCAGCTTGAAGACCCGCAGCTTGACGCGCGGGTTGCGCATCCGGTCTGGGACGACCGACTGCCGACGCTGCTGCACATCCAGGCGGCCGATAATGTGGCCGGCGCCGGCTTGGACCTGTGGCAGTTTCCCGGCCCCAAGGACATGATCGCACTGCCCGCAGGCGCTGCCGCGTTGCTGGTACGTGCCTCGGTTCAGGGCGAGGCGTTGCGCTTGCGCCTGGGGCAGGGCGTTCTTGAAGGTCGCCCTGCGCTGTGCGCCGTGCCGCTTGATACGCGCCTGCGCGCCCAAGCGGCGCTGCTGGCCGCGCACGCGGCCCACTTCGCGCCGCGCCGTGCGCGGGCCGTGCGGCCCGCGTCCTGTACACCGGCACACGCCGCTCGGGTGGCCCAAGCCAATTTACGTCATCTGCGCGCCTTGCAGGCGCTCGATGGCGTGCTGGCCGGCGCGTCCCAGCGACGCATCGCCGAAGTGCTGTATGGCCGCGAATGCGTGCGCCAGGACTGGCACGCCGACAGCGCGCTGCGGGGGCAGTTGCGCCATAGCCTGGCGCGGGCGTTCGCGCTCATGCGCGGGGGCTACCGGGACTTGGCCGGGCTACGCCCTGGCCATCCCGGCGCATAGCGCGCCTGCACTTGATCAGGGGGGAGAAAAACGTACCCCCCTGATCTTTCTCCCTTCTGGTCGCGCCGCGCTTTGCCGAGACTGTCTCCAGCCGGCGGGAATTGTCCCGCTCTCGCATCACGCTGCTGGAGGCATCCATGGTCACGTCCCACGCTTATCCGTCCGCCCCGAATACGTCCCTGTCCGCTGCCGCGCCGAGCGCCGTTCCGGCGGCCACGGCGGCGCGCTACTTGACCAACGGCGAGGCCGCCGCCTTGCTGCGCCTGTCGCCGCGCACGCTCGAAAAACTGCGTGTTCTGGGCGGCGGGCCGCGGTTTCGCAAGTTCGGCCGGCGCGTGTTGTACGCCATTGCCGACCTGGAAGCCTGGGCCGACGACCATAGCTACGGCATGACGTCCGACCCCGAGTACCTCGAACACCACGCCGGCCGCTGACGGCCCGGCGCGACGAGGCACGGACATGGCTGCGCGGCGACGCCAACCCAGCGAACGCGAACAGCTCTCGCTGTTTCGTGCGCTCCCTGGCGACATGCGCCCACGCGATGCGCGCGATCTCATGGCGTATCCCTTCTTTTCGCTGGCCAAGCAAAAGCGCACGGCGCCCATCGACTTCGCCGCCGGGCCGGTGCGCATCCGCGTCGAAGGCGTACCCGAACACGGGATTGCCACAATCTGGGACGCCGATGTCTTGATCTGGGCCGCCAGCCAGATCGTCGCAGCCCGCGACCGCGGGCTGCCGACCTCGCGGCTGATCGCGGCCACGCCGCACGAAATCCTGACCTATACCCAGCGCGGCACGTCGCAGGACGGCTATCGCCGCCTGCGCGCGGCGCTCGACCGCCTGCAATCGACCACCGTAGCCACCTCGCTGCACCAGGCCGATGGCCGGCGCATGCATCGGTTCTCGTGGATTAACGAGTGGAAGGAGATCGTGCATGCCGATGGGCGCTCGGCCGGGCTCGATTTGATTTTGCCCGACTGGTTCTACGCCGGTGTGCTGTCGGACGCGCTGGTGCTGGGCATCGACCCGCGCTACTTCCGGCTCACCGGCGGTATTGAACGCTGGCTGTACCGGCTCGTGCGCCGGCACGGCGGCACCCAGCGCATGGGTTGGCAGTTTGAACTGCGCCACCTGTACGCCAAATCGGGCAGCCGTGCTCGCTATTCGGATTTTGCGCTGGACGTGCGACGGCTTGCGCAGCGCCAGGCGCTGCCGGGCTATTACCTGCGCGTGGCTCGCGTCGGCGGCGTGGAGCAACTGTTTTTCCATCGTCAATCCACGCGGCCGTCAAACACGCCGGCGCCCTGACGCATCCTGCTAAGGAGTTCTCGAATGTGGATAACTTGTTGACAACACTGTGGATATCCTGTGGATGCGTTCGTGGTTTTAGGCGCACGGGATTCGGGGTTTTGGGCGCAGAATGTTCGGGGTTTTAGGCGCAGCGATGCCTGGAAACCCGTGCCAGTATTGGCTTTCCAGGGCTCTTCTAACTATCTAACTAAAAGACTAACTAAGATTGATAGGGCGAGGTTGTTTGGTCAAAAATTGACCAATGGCCCATGTGAAGCCGTAAAAAGCGGTCAGCAGCCGGACCCGTTGCCAGCGACCGCCGGCGTGCTTGACGCCGCCCTCGGCCAGCCGCAAGGCCGAGTCATCGCGCTGCTGAATCAGAAAGGCGGTTCCGGCAAGACCACGCTTGCCACCCACCTGGCCGGCGAACTGGCCTTCGAAGGGTACAAGGTCGTGCTGATCGACGCCGACCCGCAAGGCTCGGCCTCCGATTGGGCCGAACGGCGCGCGCAAAGCGTCCAGCAACGTCTGTACGGCGTTTTTGGGCTGGCGCGTGAGTCCTTGCATGTCGAAGTGCCGCAAATCGCGCAAACGGCCGATTTCGTCGTGATCGACGGTCCGCCTCGGGCGACTGCGATTACGCGCTCGGCGCTCTTGGCCAGTGACTTGGCGCTGATACCCGTGCAACCCTCGGCCTACGACGTGTGGGCCAGCCAGGAGATGGTGCGGCTCATCGAGGAAGCGCGCCTGTACCGGCCGGCACTGCGCGCGGCTTTCGTCATCAACCGGCGCGTCGTGGGCACCGTGATCGGCCGCGAGGCCCGCGCCGCGCTGGCCGAACAGATCGTGCCGGCGCTGGCGGCGGAGATCTGCCAGCGCATCGCGTTTGCCGACAGCGTGGCCGGCGGCCTGCTGGTGCGCGAACGCGATGCGCGTTGCGCGGCCGCCCGGGAGGTTGCGCGGCTGACTGCCCAAGTGCGCGAGGTCTTGCGATGAGCGGCCCGCATGATCGCCGCCAGCGCCCCGTGATCGGCCCGCGTCCTGCGCCAACCGCCGCGACCGCCTGGGTGCGCCGTGGCGACGGCGAGGTGCCCGCTTATTCTGCGCGGCTCACCATTGATGTCACACCCGCCTTGCGCGGGCGCATCAAGGTGGTCGCGTTCCAACGCGGCATGACCGCTGCGGCGATGCTGCGCGCCTTGCTGGAGCGCGAGTTTCCGGAGAACACGCCATGACGGCGCTGTCTGTGCAGTCACCCGTGCTGCCGCCTGTATCTCTTACTCGCGTTGCGCTGGCGACCGTCGGACGTCACGTGCGCATCCGGCTGCGCTTTGGCGCGCCGCAGCGCATCGTGCGCCTGGACGGCTATCGGCGTCTCGCCGTCTTTCTGCCCGGTGCCGTCTTTTGTCGTGTGTCCTGGGCCGCCAATGCCTACGGCACGGTGGCCTGGACGCTGATGGTGATGCAGGCGGCCACGCCGCTGGACGTCATCCAGCGCATCGCGGGCGTGACGCCCGGCGCGCGCCTGCTGCTGCGCGTCGATGGCAAGCCGCACGTCAAGACCGTGCTGGCGCTCATCGATGCCATTGAGACGGGCGGCGTCGCGCCGGTGGCGGTCTCGCCCGCCTACTGGCGCACCGTCGCCAACCGGCTTGCAGCCCGGCAGACGCCGCCGGTCTACACGGCTGAGCGGCACACCGCGTTTCTTGCGCGCAGCGCTTTGCAAGGAGATCGCCATGCGTGATGTCGCACCTCCCGCCATGCCCGATGTCGTCATTGTCTCGCGCCGGCCCACCTGGCGCTATCGCGCCTTGGTTCTGGTCGGCATGGTCGTCGGCCTGGCGGCGATCTTCGCGCCCGGCCTGCTGCGCACTGTGGCGCCTGCGGCTGGCCCTGCCGGCCCGGCGGACGCCTTCGCGCCACGCCTGGTCTACAACGCCAGCGACAGCGTGCCGCGCGGCTTCTATGTCATCCGTATGCAGCCGCCGCGCATGGGCGATGTGATCCTTGCGCGCCTGCCGGCGTTCGCTGCACGGCTGGCCGCCGAGCGCCATTACCTGCCGGCCGGCGTACCGCTCATCAAGCCGATTGCCGCCGGCTATGGCGATCATGTGTGCGTGCGCAACGGCATCGTGCGCATCAACGGCCGCATGGTAACGCTCACGCTCACGCACGACCGCCTGGGCCGGACGCTCACGGCCTGGCCCGGCTGCCGACTGCTTGGCGAAGACGAATTGTTCCTGCTCAGTACCGAACACACGGCATCGTTCGACAGCCGCTATTTTGGTCCCGTCCCGCGCACGGCCGCCTACGGCGTGGCCGTGCCGCTCTGGGTATGGGGAGTGTCATGAATGCCGTGTGCTCTGCTCATCGCCTTGCACGCCGGCTGCACCGCGCTGTGCAGCCCGGATGCATGCCCCGGCGCATCGGCGATGCGATCGACCTGGCCTGCGGCGCGCCCGGCCGGCTGCGTCCACCCGTGCAGACCGCTTGCCCTCGTCCTGGCTCGCCGGTCACGCGGCGCTGGCCCAGCCTTCGGCCATCGCCCGCGCCCGGCGTGCCCGGCATCGGCCGGATCGCCAATTGGCCCCCGCAGCCTTGGCGGCGGGGATGGGCGGACGATAACGGCGAGGGCAAGATAAAAGGGCCAGCACGTGGCTGGCCGCAAAGCCTTGTCTGCACGTGGTGGGGGACGGCACGCCAGCCTGTGGCGCATGTGCCGTGGGGTGGCGCTGCGGCGCATGAGTGCAGGCTGCGCCGGGTGTCGTCTGCGCCTGGCTACGCCTGCCTTGCCGGGAGCGAGCCAGATGGTTCATTCTGACGAGAACCGTTTCCGGCCACGCCCAGGGGCGCCCCGCCAGCGCGGCGGTGGCGGCGAACGCTTTGTGTCGCTGGTGCGCCGCCAGGCAGCCATGGCGGGCCAGGCGGCCGGCCGTTCGACGCGCGGCGGCCAATTCGGCCGAGGCCGGGTGGCGGCCCGGTTGCGCAGCGGTTCCCCGTCGCTGCGCAGTCGTCGTGTGGTCATCAAATCGCGCTTTGTAATGGTCAAACCGGGTTCCGATGCCATCGCCGCCCACTTGCGCTACATCGAGCGCGATGGCGTGACGCGCGACGGCGAGCGCGGCCAGGCATACGGCGCGGATACGGATGAGGCCGATACGCGAAGCTTTATCGAACGCAGCCAGGGCGACCGTCACCAATTCCGCTTCATCGTCTCCAGCGAGGATGCGGGCGAGCTGGGCGACTTGCGCGCCTTTACCCGCACGCTGATGCAGCGCATGGAGGTCGATCTGCAAACCCGGCTCGACTGGGTAGCGGTGGATCATCACGATACCGACAATCCTCACACGCATGTCGTGTTGCGCGGGCGGGCGGATAACGGCCAGGATCTGGTGATCTCGCCGGAATACATGAGCCACGGCATGCGCGAGCGCGCCGCCGAGCTGGCCACCGAATGGCTCGGGCCGCGCACGCAACGCGAGATTGCCGATACCCTGCAACGCGAAATCCAGCAGGAACGCTTCACGACGCTGGATCGCACACTGATGCGCATGGCGGGCGACACTGGTCTGCTGGATGGGTCGGGCTTGCGCGGCGACGTGGCGTACCAGCGCGCCTTGGCCGCCCGCGTGCAGCACCTGGCAGGCATGGGGCTGGTGCATCCCACCGAGGCCGGGCAATGGCGGCTGGATGAGCAGATGCAAGCGACGCTGCGACGCCTGAGCGAGCGTGGCGATATTTTGCGCGCCATGCACCGGGCCATGCGCGGCCAAACGCGCGAATGCGTGATCGAATCCGGGCCGGAACTGCGTCAGCCCATCATCGGCCGCATCGCCGACAAGGGGCTGGCCAATGAACTCTATGACAAGGGCTACATCATCATCGACGGCGCCGATGGCCGGGCGCATTACCTTGCGCTGCCACCGGGCATGGTGCTCGCGGACTTCCCGACGGGCGGTGTGGTGGACGTGCGGCCCATCCCGGAAAGCGCGGCCGACAAGAACATTGAGCGGTCAGCGCGCGAAGGGATCTACCGTCCGTCCGACCACTTGGCCGAGCTGGAAGAATGGCAAGCCAAGAAAAGCCCGGGTAAAGACCAGACGCGCCTGCCCAGCCCCAAGGCCATCGTGCGTTCGCACGTGATGCGCCTCGAAAGCCTGCGCCGTGCCGAGATTGTCGAGCGCATGGACGACGACATCTGGAAAGTGCCCGCTGATCTCATCCAGCGAGGCCGTGAGCACGACCTGAAAATGCGCCACGGCATCAACGTCACGGTGCGCTCGCACCTGTCGCTGGTGCGCCAGATCGACGCGCCGGGCGCAACATGGCTGGACCGCAAGCTGATCGACGGCGGCAAGGAGTTGACAGGTGAAGGTTTCGGTGGCGAGGTACAGGACGCTATGCAAGCGCGTGCCACCTACCTGGAAGGCGAAGGTCTGGTCCGACGCCAAGGGGAGCGCGTCATCGTCGCCCGTGGGTTGCTCAACACCTTGCGCGAGCGGGAAGTGACTGCGGTGGCTCAGAAAATCGCCATCCAGACGGGCTTGGCCTACCAGCCGATGGGCGAGGACGGCCAGGCCAGCGGCGTCTATCGGCGCTCCGTGATGCTGGCCAGCGGACGCTACGCCATGCTGGATGATGGGCTGGGGTTTACGCTGGTGCCCTGGCGACCAGTGCTGGCGCAGCGCCTGGGCGAATCCATGTCGGTATCCATCGAAGGCGGCCGGGCGACATGGAGCTTCGGGCGGTCACGGTCTTTATCCCTGTGATTTCGGCGCCCGGCAGGAAACAGTTTGCCTCGGCCCGGAAAGTTGAAGGATAATGGAACGATTCCTATTTAGATTGACGATTCTTTCGCATGTCCCGCCGCCCCTCATCGCCCAAAGGATGGCTCGCGCATTATCGCGAGCTGATGGGCGTGTGGGCGCAGCGTAATTCCGCGCCTCGCGATGCGGAGGATGCCGCGCATGACGTGGTGGTCAATCTGCTCAAGAACGGCGATGCGGCCGTGTTGGATCAAAAGGCCTACCTGTATGGGGCGAGCCAGAATCGCTTGGCTGGCGAGTTCCGGCGCCAGCACAGGAACGAGACGATCAGCCTGGATGCGCTGGCGGAGGAAGACCATCCTTTGCTCCATGATCCCGAGTCGGCCATCCGGGCGACGCAATTGATGCAGGCGCTTAAAGCCGCATTGTCGGAGCTGCCGCTGAAAAGCCAGCAGGTGTTTCTGTGGAATAAAATCGAAGGCTACACCCAGGAGGAAATCGCGCAGAAGCTGGGCCTGACGCAAAGCATGGTCGAGAAACACATGAAGCGCGCGTTGCGCCACATTCAAAATAAGTTACAAAGTTATGCCCCACATTGATTCCGGTATTTTTGCGTGCCAAGCGTCTTATAAATGAGGGATATTGTTTTTATTACCCTTTAAGCTGGACACACGCCACGCGCAATGACCGAACCTGACGACCTGAACCCTTCTACGACACCGCGCGACCAGGCCCTGCATTGGTTTACGAAGTCGCGCCTGGGGGCGCTGTCCCCCCAGGAGCAGCGCGAGTGCGAGGCGTGGCGGGCCGCCAGCCCGGAGAACGAACGCGAATACCGTTCGCTCGAAAGCCTTTGGAAGATCGCCGACCAACTGCCCCAGGATGAGATGCGGGCGATCATGGACCGGACGCAGGAGGATGCTCCAGTCTTTTACCGGCGCCGGCGTTTCATGATCGGCGCGGGCGCTGCCTGTAGCGCGGCGCTGGTGGCCAGGGTCGTTGGAAACCATCTGTGGCAAGGAACGCCGGAATTCACGGCGCAGTTTCTCACCGCAAGGGGCGAGCGCAAACAATTCAACCTGCCGGACGGCTCCTTGCTGGATTTGAATACCGCTACGCAGGTGTCGGTCGCCTTTTACGAGGGCCGTCGTGTGGTGGCGCTTGAGGTAGGCGAAGCGCTGTTCTCGGTCAGCCCGGATGCCAGCCGTCCGTTTACGGTGGATGCCGGTCGCGCCGAGGTGCTGGTTACGGGAACCCAGTTCAATGTGCGCCGCGATCAGGATGCCGTGACGGTGGCTGTCCAGGAGGGTACGGTGGAGTTTTCGGCCGGCCCCTGGTGGCGGCGCGAGACGACACGCTTGACTGCCGGATACGTGTCCGGAACTTCGGCGGATCAGGCGCTGGTGGCACCCTATCAGGATAACGTTGCGGCGTTGATCGCCTGGCAGCGCGGGCGCTTGGTGTTTACGAACCAGCCGCTCTCCGAAGTCGTTTCCGAATTGAATCGCTATCTTGCTAGGCCGCTGCGGCTGAACGACGGAAGGGTTGGGCAGATACGCATATCGGGCACGGTTGGCATAGAAGTACCCGAAACGGTTCTTGACGTATTGCCGGAAATTGCACCCGTCGTCGTCCTGCGCCGCGAGGACGGCAGTGCGACGCTTGCAGCCTTGCGCTAACGATCGCTGCACCCCTTTTGAGTATGAATTGAGCGGTCCTGGATTGGACGGCTGGAGCGCGTCCTTAGCTGATAGCTGGTCTATGCGAGATACATTTCGTATCAATTTAATAATGAAAATCATTCCGGAAAATTTCTGTTCTTGGCGTCTTTATTAGTGAAGGGGAAGGTTTTTAGCGCAGTACAGCGTAGCCCCGGGAAGCAGCCTTTGGCCAAGGTATCGGGCGCGAGAGACGCCTAAACACTATTTTTCTGGAACATTAATTCATGATGGATGAGCAGAAGACACGGGGCGTGTCCAAGGCGACTGGTAGTGGGCTTTTTGGCCGGGGTTCGTTGAAGGCATTGACGATTTCAATGGCACTTGCGTTTGGCGCCGTGCCGATTCAGGTGTCGGCGCAGGAAACGCCGATGCAAATCAGCATTCCCGCGCAGTCGCTAAGCAACGCCTTGATTCAGTTAGGCGAGCAAGCCTCGCTGCAGATTTTCTACTTGCCTGAGACCGTCAGCGGGTTGAATGCGCCGGCCGTTGCTGGAAGTCTGACGCCGGACCAGGCCTTGCAGCGCTTGCTTGCTGGCACTGGAATTGAATTTAAGCGAAATGGAAATTCAGTTTCGTTATCGAAGCCTGCTTCAGGCGGTGCAACGCAACTGGCTCCGATTATGGTGCAAGGATCCCTCGACGCAACGACCGAAGGCACAGGTACGTATGCAGCTCAAGCAGTGACAATCGGGAAAGGGACTTATTCCTTACGAGAGATTCCCCAATCGGTCACGGTAATTACAAACAAGCAATTGCAAGATCAGAATATACAGTCTGTAGCCGAAGCAGTAAATCAAGTGCCTGGAGTTACGATCTCTGACACGGAATACAAGGAGCGATTTTGGTCGCGCGGTTTTCAAATGACAACACAACAGGACGGCATTCCATTTGAGATGGGAAATGCGGCCTACCACTATCGTCCCAACTTAGCGTTATTTGACCGAATCGAGATTCTACGCGGTCCTACTGGCCTGCTCACCGGAACGGGAGAGCCCGGCGGCTCGGTCAATTTCGTGCGTAAGATGCCACGTAGCGAATTCAGTGCATCTGGAGCGTTGACAGCGGGATCCTGGAACCACTATCAAGGTGAGTTAGATGTGACAGGCCCTCTAAATAACGAAGGAACTCTTCGTGGCCGAGCAGTAATGGCATATCAAACAAAAGATACATTCTACGGTGCTAAAGATAACAAGGACAACCTCTTTTACGGGGTCATCCAATATGATCTAACCCCACGAACAAATATAAGTCTTGGCGCGAGTTATCTGAAGCGCGACTACACTTTATCTTACGGGCTCCCTTTATATACAGACGGAACAGGCCTGCCTCGTGATGCATTTGTGGGCTCTGATAAGCTTTCTTCCCATACGGATAAAGATATCTACATCGATTTTAATCATGAGTTTTTGAATGCTTGGAAATTGAAAGGAGCGTATAACTACAAAAAATCAGAAATGGATACATACGTCGCGCAAGCGCAGAGTCAGGTGGACCCTGTAACAGGACTAGGGAGCATGTCTATAGGGAGAACCGTGGCCGAAGCGGAAGCGAACAGTTGGATAACCTGGCCGCTGCCGACCCGGCCGGCTACGCGGGCCTGGAAGACGACGTGGATTGGCATTGGGACCGTATCCTGGCCGGCGCGGCGTTGACGACACTGCTGGGCGTGGGCGCTGAATTGGCCGCGCCGCAGAACCAGGGCAATGGCAACGGCGTGGTCATCGCCACGCGCGATGGGGTGCAGGACACGGTGAACCAAGTCGGGCAGGAGATCACGCGCCGCAACCTTCAAATCCAGCCCACACTCACCATCCGGCCCGGGATGCCAATACGCATCGTCGCGAACCGGGATCTGGTGCTACGGCCGTACCAGCCGCTGTTTTTCGGACGAGACGCATCGCGATGAGCAAGCACCATGTTCCATGTGCTGGTCGCAGCGTCCGGTTCACGCCCGTCAGCCAAAGAGCAGCGAAGGACTGGATCACGGCCACGCATCGCCATCTACCGGCGCCAGTTGGTGACCTGTACCGCGTCGGGCTGGAGATCGATGGACGGTTGGTGGCAGTCGGTGTCGCCGGGCGGCCGTGCCGAATGCTTCAGGATGGACGAACGGCGGAATTGACTCGCATCGCCTCAGCGGCGCCGGTCGCGGTCAACGCCTGCTCCCGGCTCTATGCGGCACTACGCCGGGCCGGACATTGCATGGGATATGCGCGCTACGTGACCTATACGCTGCCCAGTGAGCCTGGCACCAGTCTTCGGGCGGCGGGTTTTCATTTCGATGGCCTGACGGATGGCGGCGAGTGGTCGCGCCCGAGCCGGCCGCGCGCTGCCGCCGTTCAGTCAGGCCGAAAATGCCGGTGGATTTTTCCAGGGCGCGATAGTGGTCTGTGGGATGGCTTGAGCCCGGGACGCCCACTCCCACAAGCAAATCACTCGGTAAGGAGCGCATCGCCATGAGTACGACGCGAAAGCTGCGGCTGGGACCGCTACCTTCCCATGCCAACGTCAAGTTGACCTTCACTTGCCCGGCTGATCTGAAAGCCGAGCTGGAGCGCTATGCCGCCATGCATAGCCAGCTCTACGGCGAAAAGGTCGATGCGGCGACGCTCGTGCCTCATATGCTGGCTTGGTTCCTGAAGAATGATCGCGGATTCCGGCGATCGTAGCTGCATTGCGTGATGCGGGTGTCGCCACGATCTGCTCAAATTGCAGGGCGGCTAAATTAGCTGTGTAAATATACAGTATTTAATCGCTATCCCGCACCATCATGTTTTACGCCTATACCGTCACTTTGCACCATCCCAGCCTGTCGCCCTGCCAGTGTCAGGAGGTGGAGGCACAGTATCGCCAAGTTCTTGAACAAGCACTGGGTGGAAGTGATGCGGTATTAAAGACTTGGCGGGCTTGGCAGGAGGCCGAGAACAAATTGGGCAGTCTGTCGGAAGACACATGGAAGGTGGCTCGGCAATGGCTGATCGTAGCGGAGCAGGCGCGCCAAGTTGCACTCCAGGAGTCCAATAATTCCTCGGAAGCCTACTTCGAGGTGCAACGAGTTTAAATGCCCACCGACCGCTCTATATGGCAAGATTTTCCTCGGCAATGCGCTGTACTACGCCCTCACTGGTTTGTTATTGAGACGGTCTGACGCATCCTGATGCCATGTCCGCTTATTGGAGATGGCCATGCTCAACGAACAGGATGTTGCCAAGAAGCCCGCCCCGGCGTTTTATCGCTTGGCAGATGTACTACGCATCACGGCGCTGAGCCGTGCCACGATCTACCGGCGTATCGCGGAGGGACGTTTCCCTCGACCCGTCCATTTAGGTGGTCGCGCATGTGGCTGGACCCCCGCCGCCTTGCAAGGATGGATTAGCAATCCCCAAGAGTACAAAGCAGTATCGCCGACGACGGTTGTGGCCGAGCCAGTGCGGCGGCGTCGCAACACCGAACGTCTCAAATTGTCTCGAATTAGCCGCCGGAAATTTCGGACACAGTTCGGACACAGACCTGAAAATAGGTGACAGGCAAGAAAAAAGCGCTTAAGCCTTTTGACCTAAACGCTTGATTCTTTTCGGTATTCTGTGGCTCCCCGAACTGGGTTCGAACCAGTGACCTGCGGATTAACAGTCCGTCGCTCTACCGACTGAGCTATCGGGGAATTAAAGAAGCGAAACTATAGCATATATTTTCGCTGCCTCGCAAGCCAGCCGCCGCACAGCCTACGCCGTGCGGCGTCGACGCAACTGAGAATGGCCTCAGTCCAGCAAATCCTTCATGTCGTCGGCATGCTCTTCTTCCACCGCCATGATGTCGATCAGCAGGTGCTTGGTGGTGGGGTCGGAGTCGCCGATGCGCTCTATCATCTGCCGGTACGATTCGATGGCGACGCGCTCCGCGATCAGGTTGGCGCGTATCATGCCCTTGATGTCGGTGCACTCGTCATATTCGGCGTGGCTGCGCTGTGAGATCGTGGACGGATTGAAATCCGGTTCGCCGTTCAACTGGACGATGCGCTCGGCGATGCGGCCGGCGTGGTCTTCCTCTTCCTGGGCGTGTTGCAGGAATTCGGCCTTGATGGGTTCGTTGACCAGGCCCGTGGCGGTGTAATAGTGGCGCTTGTAGCGCAGCGCACAGACCAGTTCGGTGGCCAGCGCCGCATTGAGCATTTCAATGATTTCCTGGCGGTTCCCCTGGTATCCGGGCGGCACCGCGCCGTCGTCCAGCTTGCGCGCGGCTTCGCGTATGGCGGCGACGTCGATGGGTTGTTTGCTTGCTGTATTGGTCGATGCTGAGTTCATGGTTATCCTTGTCTTGTATTGACGAAAAGGCAGGCAAGGGCGCCTTTGCAGGCGCCCGCCATAGCTCAGGGGATCAGCAAGTTCCGTGCCGGGCGGGAGGTGCCAGGCGGCAGCTTGTCTTTCGGCCGCGCAGCCGCCCGGGGTCGCGGCGGCTGCGCGGCGCGATGTTCAGTGCGCGCCGGCTCCAGCGCCGCCGGCCGATCTGTTCGAGGACGGCTTGGCCATCCAGACGAGCCCGATAAGCAGCAGGAACAAAATGGCCGAGGCATAGAAGATGTCGGTGGCCGACATGGTGAATGCCTGCTGGTTGATCATGTTGTTGATCACGGTTGCGGATTGTTCATGGCTGAAGCCCCTTTGCTGCATGCCGTTCATGATCGCGTCGAAGGCGGGTTCGCCGGGGCGGGCGGCCTCGGTCAATTGCGCGTGATGCAGGCTGGCCCGGTTCTCCCACAGGGTCGTGGTGATGGAGGTGCCGAAGGCGCCGAACACCAGCCGGACGAAATTCGACAGTCCGGCGGCGGCGGGGATGCGATGTGGATCCAGCCCGGCCAAGGTAAGGGTGGTCAGCGGAATGAAGAATGTCGCCATGGCCGCGCCTTGTATGAAGGTGGGCAGCATGATGGTGTACAGGTCGGCCTGCGTGTTGAAGTCGGCCCGCATGTAGCTGATCAGCGCGAAAACCAGGAAGGCGAAGGTGGCGATCATGCGCGGATCGTGCCTGGACAGCATTTTCCCCACCATGGGCGACATGATGATGGCCAGGATGCCGACCGGCGCCGAGGCGATGCCGGCATAGGTGGCCGTATAGCCCAGAGTGCTTTGCATCCACAAGGGCAGCAGCACCACCGTGCCGAAGAAGAGCCCGTAGCCCACCGAAATGGTGATCACGCCCGAGGTGAAGTTGCGGAACTTGAACAGCGTCAGGTCGATGACGGGATGCTTGGCCGTGAGTTCCCAGATAATGAAGAACACGAAGGCGACGACCGCAAGCACGGCCATGACGGTAATGGCGCTGCTGGCGAACCAGTCCAGTTCCTTGCCCTTGTCCAGCATGAGCTGCAGCGCGCCGACCCACAGCACCAGCAGGCCAAGCCCCACGGTGTCTATGGGCAGCTTGGCGCGAGGCGATTCCCGGTGCTTGTACAACTGCCACGATGCCCAGCCCGCCAGCAGGCCGACGGGAACATTGATGTAGAAGATCCATGGCCAGCTGTAGTTGTCGGAGATCCACCCCCCCAGCAGCGGCCCGGCAACCGGCCCCACCAGGATGGTCATGGACCACAGCGCCAGCGCCATGCCCGCCTTGTCTTTCGGGTAGGTGCCCAGCATCAGGGACTGCGACAAGGGGATCATGGGGCCGGCCACCGCGCCCTGCAACACGCGGAAGGCCACCAGCGATTCCAGCGACCAGGAAAATCCGCAAAGCCAGGACGAAATGACGAACAGCAGCACGGACAGAACGAACAGGCGCACCTGGCCGAAGCGCTGGGTCAGCCAGCCCGTCAGCGGAACGGTAATGGCGTTGGCCACCGCGAACGAGGTGATCACCCAGGTGCCTTGCGTGGCGCTGACGCCCAGGTCGCCGGCGATGGTCGGTATGGAAACGTTGGCGATCGAGGAGTCCAGCACGTTCATGAAGACGGCCGAGGACAAGGCTATCGTGCCGAAGAGCCGGGCCCGTCCTTCCAGCGGCGGGTAGGCTGCGGCCGGCGCCGCTTTGGTATCCGTAGAACTCATGAATCCAGGTTTTCCTTGATGATACGCGCGATCAGCGCATCGGCTTTCCCGCTGTCATCGGTGAATACGGCCGTCTTGAAGCCCGTATTGCCGACGGTGGCTGCGCCTTCCTCCGGCTCCGACAGATCCACTTCCACCTGCATGGAAAGGCCCACGCGCAGGGGGTGCGAGGCCAGTTCCTTTGGATCCAGCGCAATCCTGACGGGCACCCGCTGGACCACCTTGATCCAATTGCCGCTGGCATTCTGCGCGGGCAGAAGGGCGAAGGCGCTGCCGGTGCCGGCGGTCAGCCCCTGGATTTTTCCGTGGTAGGTGATGTCGCTGCCATACAGGTCGGCGGTCAGCGTCGCGTTCTGGCCCGGTTTCATGTGCCGCAGCTGGCCTTCCTTGAAATTGGCTTCGACCCAGACCTGGTCCAGCGGAACGAGTGTCATGAGCGGCGTGCCGGGCGCCACATGCTGGCCCACCTGGGCCGAGCGTTGCGCGACCAGGCCGTCCACCGGCGCGGGCAGGCGCGTGCGGCTGTCGGCCAGCCATGCCTTGCGCAACTGATCGGCCGCCTGCATGACGTCGGGATGGGCGGCGACGGTGGTGCCGGCTGTCAGCGCCTGATTGGTTTGCAGCTTGGCCTGCGAGGCGGCCAGCGCGGCCTGCGCCTGGGCCAGGCCCGATTGCGCGGCCTTGACCGCCGTTTGCGCGTGCAGGATTTCCTCGCCGCTGACGCCGCCGGAGTGCGCCAGCGTCTGCCGCCGCTTCAGGTCGCTTTGCGCCTTGGCCAGATCGACCTGCGCGCGCTCGATGTCGGCCCGGCGCACGGCCACGTCGGCCTCCAGCGCGTCGTTCTGGACGAAGATGGTGCGCGTGTGGCGCACGGCCTGGGCCAGGGCGGCTTCGGCCTGGGCCAGCGCAATGCGCGCGTCGCTGGGATCCAGCTCGATCAGCAGGGCGCCCTTGCCGACGGTTTGCGTATTGTCCGCGCCTATGCCGATGACGGTGCCCGGAATCTGCGAAGTGACCTGGACCAGGTTGCCGTGCACATACGCATCGTCGGTGGATTCATAGTTCGAGGCATAGATGGCCCACCAGATCGCGTAAGCGATGCCTATGGCGATGAAGACAAGCGCGGCGAGAATCATCAGTGGCTTGCGCCGGGATGCCGATTGGGTTGGGGTGCTCATGGGGGTTCTCGTGTATCAGTGTGTGGTGGTTTCGGTCTTGTAGCCGCCGCCCAGGGCGGTGGCCAGTTGCGCATCCAGCTTGTAGGCCTGGGCGAGCATGTCGGTATTCAGGATGGCTTGTTTCTGCACTTCGTTCTGCGCCAGCAGCACCTGCACGAAGTTGCCCAGGCCGGACTTGTAGCGCTTCACGGCAATGTCGTAGGCCGAGGTGATCGCCCGCAGGCTGGCGGCCTGGTCGACAGTCTGTTGCCGCAGTGCGCGTATGGCCGTCGTGGCGTCGGCCACTTCGCGCACGGCCGTCAGCAGCGTCTGGTTGTAGTCGGCGATGGCCAGCTCGCGTTCGGCGCGCTTGCTGTCCAGCCGGGCGTTCAGCGCGCCGCCATGGAAAATGGGCAGGCTGATGGCCGGGCCGACCCCGTAGGTCTGGCTGCCCGATTGCAGCAGGTTGGACAGGCCCAGCGACATGAATCCGGCAAAGGCCGACAGGTTGATGTTGGGAAAGAACTCCGCCTTGGCGGCGGATATTTCGCTGGCGCTGGCTTGCACGCGCAGCCGCGCGGCAACGATGTCCGGACGGCGGCCCAGCAGTTCCAGGGGCAGTTGATCCGGCAAGCCGGCCGGCCCGTGGGACAGCGCGGTTTCCTGTATGCGCTTGCCGCGTTCGGGGCCGGCGCCGGCCAGCGCGGCGATCTGGTTGCGCAGCAGATCGGCGTTGGTGGCCGCCTGGCTGAGCTGGACGCGCGCCGCCGAGACCGCCGAGTCCGCCTGGTTGGCCTCCACTTCGGTGTCCAGGCCCGCCGCCACCCGCTGTCGGGTGATGGCCAGAACGTCCTCCTGCTGCTTCACGATCAGGGCGATGACGCGATGCTGCGCCAGCGCGTTTTGCAGATTGAAATAGCTTTGGACCATGGCGCCGACCAGGGCGTTGCGGGCCACCTGGACGTCGGCCGCGCTGGCCTCGCGCTGGGAAACGGCGGCGGCGTAATGGGCGCGATTCCTGCCCCACAGGTCCAGGTCGAAATCCAGGTTCAGGCGCAGGCTGTTGTCCGTCTGCATGGAGCCGCCGTAGGGCGGCGGATAGATGTAGTTTTCCGAGAAGCGTTCGCGCAGCATGGTGTAGTTGGTATTGAGCTGCGGCAACTGGACCGCGCGCGCGCCGCCGACGGCGGCGTTGGCCATGTCCAGGCGGGCGCGCGCCGCCGCCAGCGAGGGGCTGCCGGCAAGGGCCTCGGCAAGCAGGCGGTCGAGCTGCGGATCGTCGTAGCGCCGCCACCATTCCTCGGTGGGCCAGGCCATGTCATGTTCTTGCAGGCCCAGTTGCGCGCCTTGCAAGGGCGCCGAGCCAGGCTCGCCCGGAGGGATCGCGGCGCAGCCCGACAGGGCAACGACCAGCAGGAGGGAAAAAAGTGATTTCATGTTTTTCTACGGATGGAAGGCGCTTGCGGCCTTGCTTACAAAAAGCTGAATTTATCTGACTAGTTGGTAACTGCCTAGGCAATTATATGGCGAAAATAATGAGCGACAAAAGAAAAAAATGCGTGACGATGCCGAAGGGCGGGCGGGGCCGAGGGAGCCCCTAATGCCCTTTGGTACAGGGCAGATCGGCGCCGGGCAGGCCGTTGGCCAGCATGCGATGCAGAAGGTCGATCAGGGATTCCACCTCGGCCTTGCTGAAGCCTTGCAAGTGGGCGTTCAGTGTGGCGGCGATCGCCGGCATGATCTGCTCAGCCACTTCGGTGCCGGCTTCGCTGAGTTCTATCCGGACCACGCGGCGGTCGTCGGGACAGCGATGCCGGGTGACGAAGCCCTTGGCTTCCAGCCGGTCCAGCGTGCGGGTCATGGCGCCGGTGTCCACATGCGCGCTGCGCGCCAGTTCGGCCGGCGTGTTGATGTCCATGTACCGTATCATGACCAGCGGGCGCCATTGCATGGCGGTAAGCCCCAGCGGCGATACGTGCTGGTCGATCATGCGGTTGAGCGAGCTTTGCACCTGCTTGACCAGAATGCCGATGTTGCTGTCCTTGCTGGACAGCAGCAGGGCGGCCGAATAGAAGGTTTGCTTGCGGCGGCTGGCGGATGTTGCGGGCTTGCTCATGCAGCGATTTTAACGCTTATTTAGTTGCCTAGGCAAGTACTGTTTGATCACCTTTCATCCGGACCGCGGATTGTGATCCCGCAGTCCGGGTGGCCGCCGCTGAAATCAATTGACCACGATGTTCGCATCCTTGGCCAGCTTGACCCAGAATTTCTCGTCCTGGTCCAGAAACGTGCCGAAGGCCTCGGGCGAACTCGACAATGACGGCTCGGTGCCTTCGCGCGCCAATACGGATTTGACATTGGCCTGGTTCATGGCGAACACAGCGGCGTCGTAGAGCTTCTTTACGACCGCATCGGGCGTGTTCCGGGGTACGAAGATCCCGTACCAGAACTCCAGGTTGTAATCCGGAAGGCCGGCTTCCTTCATGCCCGGCAGCTTGGGCACCAGGGCCGATTTTTCGCGGGTGCTGACGGCGATGGCGCGCAGTTTTCCGCTGTCCACCTGGGCGAGCACCGAAGGAGCGGTGCCGAAGCTCAGGTCCGTGTCGCCGGCCATGACGGACTGGATGGCGGGAGCACCGCCGCGGTAGGGGATGTGCGTCATCTTTGTTCCCGTCAGCAGCGTGAACAGCGCGGCGCCCAGGTGCGGCGCCGAACCGTTGCCCGAGGTGGCATAGTTCAGCACGCCCGGCTTTTCCTTGGCTTCCTTGATGAGATCCGCGACGGATTTGATGCTGGTCTTGGTGCTGACGGCCAGCACGAGGGGCGAAGTCGTGATTTTCGTTACCGCTTTCAAGTCTTTCGCGGTGTAGGACAGCTTGGGGTTCAGGGCGGGGTTGATGGAGATGCTGCTGGGGCTGGCAATCAGCACGGTGTAGCCGTCGGGCGGAGCCTTGACCACATAGTCGGCGGCGATGCTGGATCCCGCGCCGGGCTTGTTCTCGACCACCACCGTCTGCCCCAGGGCCTTGCCGAAGGCTTCGCTCATGGAGCGGGCGACGGTGTCGGCGGCCCCGCCCGGCGCAAATCCGATGACCAGGCGTATGGGGCGGTTGGGGTAGTCGGCCTGCTGCGCGCCGGCCTGGGCGGCCATGGCCCCCAAGCCGCATGCAAGAACGAAATGTATTATTTTCATGCTGTTGTCTCCTCGGTATTTATAGATTTTGCGTGGTGGTCAGCTTGCGGGCATGCGCAACACGATCTTGCCTGCATGGCGGCCCGCCTCCATGCAGGCCTTGGCCTCGGCCAGGTCGTCGAAGTCGAACTCCTTGTCCACTTGCGGCTTTATCGTGCCGGCGTTTACGTGCGGCAGCACCTCGGCCATGAAGCGGGGAATGGCGGACGCGCGTTGCTCTTTCGTGCGCAGCTTGTTCGATACGCCGAAGATGGCCAGCCGCTTGGCGTGCAGCGCTTGCAGGTCCAGGTCGGCGTGCAGCACGCCGTCCACGTAGCCGACGAAGGCCAGCCGTCCCTCGAAAGCCGCGGCGCGGACGTTCTCCGCAAAGACGCTGCCGCCCACCGCATTGACGATGAGGTCGGCGCCGTGCTGTTCGGTGGCTTCCATGACCCGGCCGGCAAAGTCCGCGCTGCGGGTATGCAGGCCGACGTCCAGGCCCAAGGGCTGGAGCATCTCGAGTTTTTCGGCTGAGCCCGACGTTCCTATGACCCTGGCTCCCAGGGCTTTGCCCAGCTGCAGCGAGGCCACGCCCACGCCCGACGAGACGCCGTTGATCAGCAGCCATTCGCCGGCCTTCAGCCGGCCCTGCACGACCAGCATGTCGAAGGCGACCAGGAAGGTCAGGGGCAGGCAGGCGGCCTCTTCCCACGACAGGCTGTCGGGTTTGGGCATGGCCTCGATGGCCTCCATCAGGCCGTACTCCGAGAAGGCGCCCGGGCAGCGCCCCATGACCTTGTCCCCGATCCGGAAATTGCTGACGTCTTTCCCAACGCCGACGACTTCGCCGGCGCCTTCGCCGCCTATCTGCTTCCAGCTTCCGGCCTTGCCGTGCAGGCCGTGGCCCAGCACGAACTCGCCGCGGTTCAGGCCTGCGGCATGCATGCGGACCAGCAGTTGCTGAGGGCCCGGTTCCGGCATCGGACTGTCGCGGCACTCCAGCAAGGTGTCGGTGTCGGTCATTTGCATCCAATAGCTTTTCATTTTTCCTCCGTGAGCGGCGCGGCCTATCGGCCGACGAACACCGGTTTGCGTTTTTGCATGAAAGCGGTTCTTCCCTCTGCGTAGTCCAGGCTGTCGAAGCAGGCGCGGATGAGCGCCGTGCAGCGGTCCTTGTCCACATTGGGGGCGGACTTCAGGATTTCGGCCGTGATGGCCTTGCCCGCGGCGATGGTGATCGGCGCGTTGTCGGCCATGGCGCGGGTATATTCGGCAAGCAGGGCCGGCAATTCTCCGGCGGGGGCGGTCCGTGTGACCAGGCCCAGCGACCTGGCTTCCGCGGCGTCGATGCGCCGGGCGGTGAAGAACAGGTCTTTGGCCGCGCCCGGCCCGATCAGGTCGACCAGGTTTTTCATGGCGGAATAGCGGTAGCCCAGCCCAAGGCGCGCGGCGGGAATGGAGAAGACCGAGTTGTCCGACGCGATGCGGATGTCGCAGGCAATGGCCACATTGACGCCGCCGCCTATGCAATACCCGCTGATGCAGGCGAGCGTGGGCTTGGGGAAGTCCTGGATCGCCGTGAGCGAAGTCTCGGCCATGGCTTCGTAGCGGGTCACGGCTTCGCGCGCGGCGCGCATGTCTTCGAACTGTGAAATATCGGCGCCGGATACGAAGGCCTTGTCTCCCGCTCCGGAAAAAACGACCAGGCGCACCCGGTCGTCGGCCCCGGCGCGCTCGAGCAGAGGCACGACGGCCTCCCACATGTCCACCGAAAGCGCGTTATGCCGCGCGGGGTTGTTGAACTGGATGTGCAAGGTGGTTTCATCCAGCCAGGCCAGGACGCGTTCCGTGGTCGATGAGTATTCGGGGTGCTGCATCAATAGACTCCATGGGATTTCATTCGGGCCAGGTCCTCGTCGCCATAGCCCAGGGTTTTCAGGATTTCCTCGGTGTGCTCGCCACGCCGCGGCGCGGATCGTACGATGGTACTGGGAGTGCGCGTAAGCTGCACGGGCTGGCCCACCATGCGCTGCTTGCCCAGCCGCTCCGACACGACCTCCTTGACGATGTTCAGGTGATGGATCTGCGGATCGTCGAATACTTCGCGCAGGTCGTTGATCAGGCCGCAGGCAACGCCGCCTTCGTTCAGCCTGGCGATCCAGTAGCTTCTGTCCTGCGCGGCCAGGCGCCGGTTGATTTTGGCATTGAGCGAATCACGGTTGACCGAGCGCGAGGGCTTGTCGTGGTAGCGTTCGTCGGTCACCCATTCGGGCGCGCCCAGAATGTCGCAGAAGCGTTCCCAGATCTTGGAGCCGAACACGGCGATGTTCATATAGCCGTCGCGGGCCTTGTAGACGCCGGTGGGGATGCTGGTGGGGTGGTAATTCCCGGCGGGCGTGGCGACCTCGCCGTCGATCAGGTATCGGGAGGTCTGGAAGTCCATCATGTAGACCAGGGATTCCAGCAAGGAGGTATGCAGCCATTGGCCTTTGCCGGACGATTCGCGTTCAAGCAAAGCGACCAGGACGCCTTGCGCGGCGAAAATCCCCGCGCACAGGTCGGCGATGGGAATGCCGACCCGCAAGGGGCCCTGGTCGGGCAGGCCGGTGACCGACATCAAGCCCGAGGTGCCTTGCGCAATCTGGTCGAAGCCCGGGCGATTTGCATAGGGACCGGTCTGCCCGAAGCCTGAGATGCTGGCATAGACCAGGCCGGGATGATCCACCGACAGCGTTTCGTAATCGATGCCCAGACGGTACTTGACGTCGGGCCGGAAGTTCTCGACCACCACGTCCGCCGTGCCGATCAGCCGTTTGAGCGTGGCAATGCCTTCGGGCTCCTTCAGGTTGAGCGTGATGGATCGCTTGTTGCGGTGGGTGTATTGGTAGTCGGATCCGTCCTGTCCGCCCAGCGTGTCGTCGCCGCGCATATGCTCGGGCATCTGCACCTGGATGACGTCGGCGCCCCAGTCGGCCAGTTGCCGGCAGGCGGTGGGGCCGGCCCGCACCTGGGTCAGATCGATGACGCGAAAGCGTTTCAACGCCTCGGAAGCGGCTAGATGGACCACGATATCTCCTCCTTGATTGATGAGGCAATTATTTATTTTTCGCTCTTAAGTGTCAACACTTTAATATATTGGTCGACAATATTTCGAGAATTGTTCCCGATTTCCGGTGCCAGCACCGGTTATCGCCCGGCACTTTTAAGGTAAGATTGCGCCATGGTTTCCACTCCTTCTCCCGCGCGCTCCGCCATACTTTCCCAGACCGTAGCAAGCGAACTCAAGCGTCTCATCTATTCGGGCGAGTTCCAGCCGGGCGAGCGCCTCAACGAAGCGGCGCTGGCCAGCCGAATGGGCACCAGCCGGGGCCCCATCCGCGAAGCCATGAAGGTGCTTGCGGGCCTGGGCCTGGTGACGCCGGTGCCAAACAAGGGCGTGTTCGTCAGGCAGCTTTCCGTGCGCGACATGATCGAGGTCTACGAATTGCGCGCGCTGGTGTTCGCCTATGCGGCCGAGCGCGCCTGCGAGCATTTTTCGCCTCAGCATGCCGTCCAGTTCGAGCACCTGCTGGGCCAGATGGACGAAGCCTGGCGGGCGAACGACGGAACCCGTTATTACGAACTGAACCTGGACTTCCACGAGCTGATTCTCGAACTCTCGGGCAATCGGCGGGCCATGCAGGCCTACGACGACTACGTCAAGGAGCTGCATCTGTTCCGGCGCAAGTACTTCAACGTCGACGCCAACATGCGCCGCTCCAACGCCGAGCACCGGAAAATCTACCAGGCGATCTCTTCGGGCAATCCGGCCAAGGCCTGGGCCGCCGCCCAGCGCCACGTCCTCGATGGCCGCTCCAGGCTGCTTCTGACCATGGAAGCGCCATTGACGGCCTGAAGCGGGGGGCCCTTGCCGAAGCGGCGCTCCGGCCTTTGGCAAACTCGTGCAAAATACCGTCTTGGGCGCCGAGGGCGCCATGCGTTTTCCGCCTTCCCCTTCTCTATTTCATCCTGCCGATATGACCACGTTGCCTGGCGCTTCAACCACCGCAAGAACACAAGAATTCTGGATGGGGTTTCTGCTGGCGGGGCTGGGCGCGGTGCTGTTCTCGGCCAAGGCCATCGTGGTGAAGTTCACCTATCGCTATGGCGTCGACGCCCTGACAGTCATCGGCTTCCGGATGATGCTTGCCTTGCCGTTCTTCGCCGCGATCGGCTGGTTCCAGGCACGCAAGGCGCGCCAGGGCAAGCTTGCCCGGCTGACGTCCAAAGAGCGCCTGCAGATCGTCTTTTTGGGATTCATCGGTTATTACCTGTCCAGTTTTCTGGATTTTTTGGGATTGCAATACATTTCGGCCGGCCTCGAGCGGCTGATCCTGTTCATGTCTCCCACTTTCGTCCTGCTGATCTCGGCTTTCTTCCTGAAGCGCCCCATCGCACGCGGGCAGTGGGTGGCCCTGGGCCTGTCCTACCTGGGAGTGATGTTCGTCTTCCTGCAGGACCTGTCGTTCAGCGGCAGCCATGTCATGCTGGGTTCGGCCTTCGTGCTCGGCTCGGCGCTGTCGTATTCCTTCTACCTGATCGGTTCCGGCGAACTGATCAAGCGTGTCGGCGCGACGCGCCTGGTGGCGTATGCGATGTCGGTGTCGGCGGTGATCAGCATGATCCATTTTTTCGGCGTGCTTGGGCTGGAAGGCCTGAAGCAGCCCTGGCCGGTTTATGAATTGTCGCTGGTGCATGCCTTGGTCAACACCGTTGCGCCAACCTTCATGATCATGTGGTCGGTGGCGCGCATCGGCGCACCCATGACATCGCAATTGGGTTTGCTGGGCCCCGTGTCCGTGCTGTTCCTGGCCGGATGGCTACTGGACGAGCCCATCACCGTGCTGCAGCTGGTCGGCACGGCCTTTGCCCTGGCCGGGGCCGTCGTCCTGGGCCGCCGGCGTCCGGCCTAGCGCGGCCCGTCCGTTGCCAAAGCCAGCGGCCGTAAGCCGGCTAGCTGGCGCCGCTGGCCTTGCCGGCGGCCTTTTCCATCAATTGTTCGATTTCCTCGCGATGAATGTCATGCGTGACGAAGCCCGACGCGTTTTCGGGCATGGCCAGGCGCTCCGGCTCGGCCAGCGTGCGGCGTATGTCTTCCAGGCCGCAGGCCCAGTGCTCGCGCATGGTCGCCAGCCCGAACTGGAAGTCCTTGTAGTGCCGTTCGTAGGGCCTGTTGCGGTATATGAGATGGATGACGTTGTAGCGCTTGCTGCAAGCCAGGTCCTGCGCCATGCGGCAATAGGGATCGCTTGCGCGGATATCGGCCGGTATGTCCTCCAGCAGGTGCTGCAGTATGTGGCGCAGGTATTGCGTCCAGCGCAATTGCTCTGTGATCAGGCGGGTGCGGCTGGAGTAGCGGATGTCCTTCATCCGGTCCGACACTTCGCTCATGTTGACCGGTACCTGTCCGCGCGCGCTCCATAGATCCACCTGGAATACCAGGGTGTCGCGCAAGGGCCGCGATTCCAGCACCTGCGTGAGCGGCGTATTCGATACCAACCCGCCGTCCCAGTAGTGTTCGCCGTCGATCTCGACGGCGGCGAAGGCCGGCGGCAAGGCGCCCGAGGCCATGAAGTGTTCCGCGCGCAAGGCCATTCTGGTGTTGTCGAAATACACGAAGTTGCCGTTGCGCACATTGACCGCGCCCACCGACACCTGCTGCCGGGCGGAATTGATCAGGTCGAAATCGCACAACCGTTCCAACGTCGCCTTGAGCGCGCTGGTGTCATAGTAGCTGGCGGTGTCGGGGCTGCCGGGCATGATGGACGAGGGCGGGGGGAGGCGCGGCTGGAAGAAGCCTTGCTGGCCGTTCATCAGGGCGCTGCCGGCGTGCAGGGCGCCCATGGCCTGGCGCATGGTGTCGTTCATATTGAAGAACGACTGATCGAGGAAGGGCGGGATGCCCGGGCCTCCGTTCGGCTGGCAGATGGTTTCCCAGAATTCGAGCAGGCGCGGCACGCGCATCCCGGGCGGATTTCCAGCGATGATGGCGGTGTTCAAGGCACCGATCGAGATGCCCGAGAGGCAGCTCAGCTCTATGCCCGCTTCATGCAGGCCCTGGAAGACGCCGGCCTGGTAGGCGCCCAGCGCGCCGCCGCCCTGCAATACCAGCGCCACGGTCTCGTAAGGCGGAAGGCCGGGCGTGGTGTTGACCGGAAGGTCGGCGTTTTCCAGCGCGGCCTCTTCGGTGCTGGCCCGCGTCGGAAGGCGGTGGGTATTGGCGGGCTTGCGTGCGGCCCGCGCAGCGAGGGTTCTGCCAGGGCTGCGCCCGGCGCCAGGGAAGAGTTCGAGCTGTCGACTCATGCTTGACCGCCTTTGGTGGGATGCTGCGTGCCGATGCCGTTCACCATACCACTTTCGGGATCGTCGGACAGGCTGGCGACGAAGGCGTCGATCAGGGCGCCTCGGTAGCGGGATTTGTGCAGCACCAGGGACAGCCGCCTGCGCAGGTTCAGGAAAGGAGTATCCAGGATGCGCAGCCGGCCCGTGGCCACCGGATCGCTTGCCGCCGCGCGGGGCAGGCAGGCGATGCCCAGGCCGGCGATCACCGCCTGCTTGATGGCCTCGACCTGGCCCAGTTCCAGCACGATCTTGCCGGCGGGCAGGGCGCTGAGCGCTTGTTCGGCCTGCACCCGCATGGCCGACCCCCGCTCGCGCAGTATCCATTTGGCATCCTTGAAATGCCTGGCCTTCAGCTCGCTCATTTGCGCCAGCGGGTGCGAGGGCGCCGCGCAGATCACCAGGGCGTCGTCGCGCCAGGGCAGGATTTCCAGTTGGGGGTGGTTGACCGGGCCTTCCACGCAGCCGATGTCGATGCGGTGCGCCAGCAGGCCGGCGGCGATGGTGTCGGTGTTTTCGACACTGACATGCAGCGACACGGCGGGATGCCGCTCCACGAAGGGGCCCAGCAAATCGCCCACCAGATAATTGCCTATGGTGTTGCTGGCCCCCACCCGCAATTCCCCGGTCAGGGCCAAAGGCTGCTCGCCGCTCTGGCGCAGCATTTCGTGCAATCTTTCGATGATCTCCTGGGCCATGGGCAAAAGCTCTTTGCCCCGCGGGCTCAGGTGCAGCCGGCCCCGTTCGCGGTCGAACAACTGCGCTTTCAGCTGCCGCTCCAGCTCCGACAGCGCCATGCTGACGGCCGGCTGGGTGACGAACAGGCGTTCCGCCGCCGCGCGCACCGTACCCGACGCGGCGATGGCAACAAAGACTTCGATCTGGCGTACGCTGATGGGTATCATCAATAAATTTTATACAACAATTAAGGAATAGTGAATTTGCTTATGCGTTTGTCATATTTAAAATAACTTCACGTTATTATAAAATGCGAATTCATCATGGTTGGCCCTCTCCGCGCTTCGGCATCCCTGGCTCCCGCCACCGCCCACACGGCTTCGGCCATGCAGGCAAGGCCACTGGCCCAAGCGCAAGGGCGCGACGATACGGCTCCTCAGGCTCCATCGCCTCTTTACGGTCTGGTTCTGGCCGTGGTCGTGGGTGTATTCGCCATGATATTGGGGCGCTGGGCGCCCATCATCGGCGGACCGGTTTTCGGCATTGTGCTGGGCATCGCCATACGCAATACCGTGGGGATCGGGCCGGTATTCAGGCCCGGCCTGCAATTCGCCTCCAGGCAGGTGCTGCAATGGTCCATCATCGCCCTGGGCTTCGGGCTGAGCATCCAGCAGGTGGCGCAGACCGGCCTGGAGTCCCTATGGGTCACGCTGGTCACCATCGCCGTGGCGTTCGGCACGGCGGCCCTGCTGGGCAAATGGCTGGGCATACCCGCCCGGCTCAAGACCCTGATCGGCGTGGGCACGGCCATCTGCGGCGGCTCGGCCATTGCCGCGGTAACGCCCATCATCAAGCCCGAAGACCATGAAACCGCTTTCGCGATTTCCACTATCTTCATCTTCAATATCGTGGCGGTACTGGCCTTTCCCTTGCTGGGCCACTGGCTGTCCATGTCCGACGCAGGCTTCGGCATGTGGGCGGGTACCGCCATCAACGATACCTCGTCCGTGGTGGCGGCGGGCTACAGCTACAGCACGGCGGCGGGCGACTATGCCACCATCGTCAAGCTGACGCGGGCGACCCTGATCATCCCCATCTGCCTGGCGCTGGCCCTTATCGTGGCCTGGCGCGAAAAGAAGCAGGGCGCGGCCGGCTTCAGCCTGGCGCGGATCTTTCCCTGGTTCATCTTGTGGTTTCTGGTCGCCTCGGCCTTGCGTTCCACGGGCTTGATTCCGGATCAACTGAACGCAAGCATCCATTTCCTGGCGCAGTTCCTGATCGTCGTGGCCCTGACGGCCATCGGCCTGTCGTCCGATTTGCGCCGCATGGCGGTCGCCGGGCTGCGGCCCATCGCATTGGGCCTGGGGGTGTGGATGGCGGTCGCGCTCAGCAGCCTGGCGGTGCAGCGCATGCTGGGGGCCTGGTAGGCCTCGTTCGTCCTCCGCGGCCGTCCAGCCGCGGGAAGGCCGGCGATCAGGCCAGCCAGGACATGGGGTTGTGCCGGATGGCCACGCCCACGATATAAAAGAAAATTGCGATGGCGATCAGAGCGGCGACACCGCGCGATGCCGGTGTCTTGCCGCGCTTGATGGCGACGGTACCCACGCCGATATACAGGATCAGGGCGACGATCTTGGCCAGTATCCATGGCTGCTCGGGCCCGATCATGGCGGCCAGGATCACGCCACAGACCAGCAGCACCGTATCGATGACGTGCGGCGCGATCTTGACGAATCGGCGTTGCAGCATTCCCGAGCCCGATACCGACCAGTACGCACGGATCATGAAGAAAACGATGCTCAGGCCGGCGGCCGTCATGTGCAGGTGCTTGATAAAAAAGTAATTCATCCTAGTGCTCGTAAGTGTGTGCGCTGGCAGTGTAGCCCAGCGGGCGCGATAGGCGGCCGGCCATATCGTATCAGCTGGCTGGCTTCGGCGTGTCCGCCAGTTCCCAGGCCCCCGTGCCGTCCCCCTTCAGGATCAGCTGGCGTCCGTGATGCGCGTACAAAGTGCTGCGATGGCCCACGCTCAGAAGCACGGTGTCCGGCAATTGCCGGCGCACCAGGCGGTACATGGCGTCTTCCAGGCCTTCGTCCATGGCCGAGGTGGCTTCATCCAGGAATGCGGCGCGGGGCGCGGCCAGCAGCAGCCGTCCGAAAGCCAGCCGCTGCTGTTCGCCCAGCGACAGGATGCGGCCCCAGTCGTCGACCTGGTCCAGGCGCGCGGCCAGGTGGCCCAGCTGGACCATGGCAAGAATGTCCTCGACGCGTTCGTCGCGGGTGGAGGCCTGCGCCGGCCGGGGGTAGTACAGGGCGTCGCGCAGGCTGCCCTGGGGCAGATAGGGCTTCTGCGACAGGAACAGGGATTCCCCCTCGGGGCGGACGATGGCGCCCCGGCAATAGGGCCACAAGCCCGCCACGGCGCGCAGCAGCGTGGTCTTGCCCGAGCCCGAAGGCCCGCGTATCAGCAGCGATTCGCCCGGGCCGGCGGTCAGATCCAGGCTGTTCAGCAGGGTCGCCCCGTCCGGCGTCGTCACGGTCAACCCGCGCACGGCGAGTTCCCGCCCTTGTTCGCTCAGGTCCGGTTCGGGCAGGGCGCCGGCGTCCGCGATGGCCTTGGTAAAGCCGCTAAGGCGATTCAGCGTGGCACGATAGGTGGCGAAGCTGTCGTAGGCATTGCGGAAGAACGACAGGTTGTCCTGCAGGCGGCCGAAAGCCTGTGCCGTCTGCATCAGGTCGCCCAGGCTGATCTGCTTGGAGAAAAAACGCTGCGCCTGGATGATGAAGGGAAAGACCACCGCCGTCTGGGTAACGGTGAAGTTGAAGCCCAGGAACTTGAGCGTCCTGTAAACGATGGCCCACGCGTTGCCGATGACATTGGCGAAGCGGCCGCGCAGCAGAGCGCCTTCCACCCTCTCGCCGGCATAGAAAGCGATGCTTTCGGAATATTCGCGTAGCCGCACCAGCGCATAGCGGTAGTCCGCATTGAAGCGCTCATTCAGGAAGTTCAGCAGAATCAGCGGCCTGCCGATCCTGATGGCGAACACCGTGGCGATGAGCACATAGGCGAACACCAGAAACACCATGGCGCGCGGCACGTCCAGGCCGAACACGGCCAGCGGGCCGGACAGATTCCACAAGATCAGGGTGAAGGCAAAGGTGGAGACCAGCGCGTTCACGACACCCATCGACAGCGACAGCGACATTTCCACGAAGGTGGCGACATCCTGCTGTATGCGCTGATCGGGGTTGTCGACAGGCGTGTCCAGGTACTGGCTGCGATAGTAGGATTGCCGGTCCAGCCATTGCCCCAGCAGCTTTTCGTTCAGCCAAACGCGCCATCGTATGGTGAATGCCTGCTGCACATAGAAGTCGATCAGCGAACGGACGATATGAGTGGCGGCCAGTATGGCGAACAGCAGCATGGCCGTCCAGAAGCCCGCTTCATCAAGCTTTTGCAGCGCGCTGTACATGGTGTTGTACCAGGACGAGAACAGGACTTCCAGGCGCACGCCGCACAAGGTCAGGAAGAGGATGAGCGCCAGCGCCGCCAGCGGCCGCCAATTGCGGTGGGGCGAGAAATACTCCGCCGCCAATGCCCAGAATTGCCGACCCCACACGGTGAATCTGGCCAGGCCCCATATGATGGCCGCGGCCAGCGCCACGGTAATCGCATAGGCCTGGACCAGCCATACGCCGCTGTCCATCAATGCATTGTTCCAGTCCATTCACACTCCCACACGCAGCGAGTCAAAAAGTTACAAAGACCGCATTGTGTGCGAAATGTTCCGGAAGCGCCAATACTCAGAGCCGGTTCATGGGAATCTTCAGGTAATGCACCCCGTTGTCCTCGGGCGGGGGCGGCTCGCCGCCGCGGATGTTGAACTGGATGGCGGGCAGGATCAGCACAGGCATGTCCAGGGTCTTGTCGCGGGCCGTGCGCATGGCCACGAATTCATCTTCGCCGACGCCGTCATGGACATGAATGTTGTGCCGGCGCTGCTGCGCCACCGTGCTCACGCATTGCCGCGAGCGGGTCTCGGGCGGATAGTCGTGGCAAAGGTATAGCGCCGTGTCCTCCTCCATGCCCAGTATGCGCTGGATGGAGCGGTAGAGCGCATGCGCGTCGCCACCGGGAAAATCGCAGCGCGCCGTGCCGACGTCGGGCATGAACAGGGTGTCGCCGACGAATACGCCCAAACCCTCGATGCGGTAGGCCAGGTCGGCGGGCGTATGGCCCGGCACATGCAGGGCCGTCGCCCGCATCGGGCCGATCTGGAAGGTTTCGCCGTCGCGGAACAGATGGTCGAACTGCCTGCCGTCGGGGATGAAGCCGTCCTTCAGGTTGAAGATGTCCTTGAAGACGGCCTGCACGGTTCTGATGTGCTCGCCGATGGCGATGCGCCCGCCCAGCCTGGCCTTCAGGTGGGCCGCCGCAGACAGGTGGTCGGCATGCGCATGGGTCTCCAGTATCCATTGCACCGCCAGTCCTTCGCGTTGCACGAACTCGATGATTTCGTCGGCTGAATCCGTGGCCGTGCGGCCGGATTTTGGATCGTAATTCAGGACGGCGTCGATGACGGCGCAGGCCCGATGGCCCTCTTGATGAAGCACGTGGGAATACGTTGAGGTTTGATCGTCGAAAAAAGACCGGACGCGGGGGCGGGGCATGCGGACTCCTGGGTTGGGGCGGGCGGATGCGGTGCGCACAATGGATGTTAACAAGGGATGGCGGCTTGCGCTTGTGCGGGGCGCCGTCATGCAGCGATAATCGACGCTTGTCTTCCCACCTTCAAGAGGCCATATGCCCTACGTCACCATATCGATCACACCGGGATTCTCGGCGGCTCAAAAGAAGCAGCTCATGCAGCGGACCAGCGACGCCGTGGTGCAAAGCATAGGCGCGCCCGTGGCCAGCATCCGGATCCTGCTGCACGAATTGCAGGAGGGCTGCTATCTGAATGCGGCCAGTTCGATACGCAGGGGCTGATGTTCCTGGTGGAGTTCATCGCGGGGCGTACCGTCGAGCAAAAGGCGGCGCTGATCGCGGCGCTCAGCCGCGCGGGGTCCGAGACCACGGGCATCCCTGAAAGCGAGGTGCGCGCACGACTCATCGATTTTCCCAAGCACGACATGGGAATGGCGGGCGGCGTCAGCGCCGCGGCGCAGGGGCGCTAGCATGGCGGAACGGGCGGTTTATGGCGAAGCCGATGCCCTGATCGACTTCTGGAACCAGGCCGGACCCGCCGCCTGGTTCACCAAGAATCCCGATTTCGATGCGGCTCTTCGCCGGCGGTTCAGCGATGCGCATTTCGCGGCGGCGCGGCGCGATCTCGATCATTGGCTGGACGACGCGGCGGCCGGCCTGGCCCTCGTGCTCTTGCTCGATCAATTCCCGCGCAATGCCTTTCGCGGCACGGCGCACATGTATGCCACCGATGGCCTGGCCCGCCATTGCGCGCGGCGGGCAATAGCGGCCGGGCATCTGGAGCAGGCCGACGAACCCCTGGCGCTTTTCCTTTGCGTGCCTTTCATTCATTCCGAAGACATCGAAGACCAGCGCTACGGGCTCGAGCTGTATCGCCGGCACAGCCCATCGAATATCCGCTTTGCGCAAGAGCATCACGACATCATCGCCCGGTTCGGACGCTTTCCGCATCGCAATCCGGAGTTGGGGCGCATCAGCACCCCTGAAGAACTCCGTTTTCTGTCCGAGGGCGGCTTCGCGGGCTAGGAGCATGCTGGCGCACTCGCGCAAGCCGCCGGCTTCCTGCATGCTGGCCAGGTCGGCCACGGCATCGACGACCAGGCCCGTGCCGACGGCGATCATCAGGATATCGCTGGCGACCCGTACATAGCGATAGCCGGAAGGCGGCAGGCCGATGCGGGCCACAACCCCGGGCGGAAGGTCGTAGAAGACAATGTCGCGGTCCAGCGGATAGCCTATTTGCCATTTTTTGGCCTGCCCTGGCGGCATACAGCCGTTGTGCTTCTTGGCCAGTCCCGGCGGGCATCGGCCGGCGCGGAACTCGTTGCCGTAGTATTCACGCAAATAGCTTCGTTGCTGGTCATTGAAGTGGATGTCGATCGAGATCGAGCCACCGCGATCGCCATGGTATGCATGATCGTGGCGTGTCCCGGCACCCCGGCGGTCCGCCTGGCCCGGGCGATCCGCCCTGTCGGGCGCTTTGCCGGACGGGCGCTCCGTCTTCCTTTCAGCCTGGCTTTGTTTGCCATGGGTGTTGCCGTTGCCTTTGCCCTGGCTCTGGCCTTTGCCCGGGCCGCCGCCGGGCCCGGCATGGGCGGGCTTGTCCGCCAGCGCGGGCTGGATGGATAACAGGGCGACGATGATCGCCGCGACAAGATGCCGTTTTTGCAGTGCCATGATTCGTCCTTTATTGCGCTTCCCGAGCATTGCGGGCGCCGCCAAGGAGTGTAGGAAGTTTCCTCAAGACCGACCACTGAAAATAGTTTAGGGAAGGTATCCGTTATTACATTTATGCGGACGGCTTCAGGCCCAGCTTCCTGGCAAGCTTGTGCAGATTGCTGGGATCTATCCGCAAGGTCCGCGCGGCTTGGGTCCAGTTGTAACGGGCGGCTTGCAGCGCCTCTTGCACCACGCGCCGCTGGCATTCGTCCAGCGCTTCGCGCAGGGGCAGCAGCCTGGCCGGGGCGCCGGGCGCCGAAGAGGGGCCTGGCGTCGCCGATGCTGCGCCCGATCCGTAGAAGGGCTCGACGGCATAGAGATCGTCATCCGCGTCCCGCCCGCCGGCGGCTTCCGCGGCCGCTTCGGCGGAGGCATCCGGAGGGAGCCGCGCGGCGTGCATCTCTTCCAGCGGCTGGGCGCCGGGCCCGGCGATGTCCACGTCCAGGACATCGGGGCTCAAGGTCAGGATCTGGTCGCGCGCGGCGCCCCGGCTGAGCGCCTTGATCGCCGCCCGGCTGATGACGTGTTCCAGCTCCCGCACGTTGCCAGGCCAGCCATAGCTCATCAGGGCGCGCTCGGCGGCGTATGACAGGCGCAGGCCGCGCAGCCCCAGGCGGGCGCGGCTGAGTTCAAGGAAGTGGCCGGCCAGCAGCAGGACGTCGCGGCCGCGTTCGCGCAGCGGCGGAATGGGCACCGGATACACCGACAGGCGGTGGTAAAGGTCGGCGCGAAAAGTGCCGGCCAGGGTGTTTTCCTTGAGCTGCCGGTTGGTGGCGGCGATGATGCGGACATCGGTCTTGATGACGGCGTCGGTCCCCAGGCGCTGGATTTCCCCATTTTGCAGGGCGCGCAGCAGCTTGGCCTGGACCGACAGGGGCAGCTCGCCCACTTCGTCCAGGAACAGGGTGCCGCCCTGGGCTGCTTCGAAGCGCCCCGCGCGGTCGCTGCTTGCGCCGGAGAAGGCGCCCTTGACGTGGCCGAACAGCTCGCTTTCGGCCAGCGACTCGGGCAGGGCCGCGCAATTGACCTGCACCATGGGTTTGCCGCTGCGTCGCGAATGGCGATGCAGCCGCCGCGCGAAGAGTTCCTTGCCGACGCCGGTTTCTCCCAGCAGCAGGACGGGCAGATCGGAATCGGCCACCACATTCAATTCATGCAGCAGCTGGGAAATGGCGGCGCTTTCGCCCAGGATCTCGTTCTCGTCGACGATCTGCATGGAGCCGCCCGCCGTGCTGCCCAACTGGCGCAGATTGCGGTTTTCTTTTTCCAGGGCGGTGATGCGTATGGCCGCTTCCAGCATCAGGCCGTAGCGCTGCAGCTCGGCTTGACCCGCCGCGTCGAAGGTTCCGGTGGCCAGGGCATCCAGCGTCAGGGCGCCCCACAGGCGTCCTTCTATGTACAGGCTCATGCCCAGGCAGTCGTGCACGGGCAGCGGCAGGCCTTTCTTGTCGTCCAACAGACCGTCATAGGGGTCGGCCAGCACGCTGTCGGGCTCGAACCAGGTCGGCTCGCGCCGCGACAGGATGGTGGCAAAGCGCGGGTGCTGGGCGACCACGAAGCGCCGGCCCATGGCTTCATGGGCCAGTCCCGCCGCCGCCACCAGCCGCAGGCTGTCGCCGTCCAGGCGCAGCAGGCCGACCGCATCGCACTCGAAGCGCTCCCGCAGCGTATGCACCGCGCGCTGCAGCCGCACGGCATCGGGTAAGTCGGTGATCAAGTCGGCAAGAATAAGCTGATCCATGGGGCGATTATACCCAATAAGGGTTTTTAATACCCTATCGAATAGGGTGTTTATTACCTCTTTGCGGAATAAGCCTTGATAAATAAGAGATAAAAAATTGGCATCGATATTGCTTTACCCAGTGCGAAGTCAATTGCACAAGGATGAAGCAGTATGGACACTACACAAGCCACCCCGGGGGCGGACGCCGACTGGCGACAGAGGCCCGTCGGCGAACTGGTGGACTACATCGTGGCGAATTTCCATGAACGCCACAGAGAGCAACTGCCCGAGCTGATCCGGCTTTCGCGCCGGGTGGAGCACGCGCATGCCGACAGACCCGACTGCCCGGCGGGGCTGGCCGACGCCCTGGAGAACCTTCAGCAGGAGCTGGAAAGCCACATGATGAAGGAGGAGCAGGTGCTCTTTCCCATGCTGCGGCGGGGGATGAACGGACCGGCCCGCGCCCCGGTGTCGGTGATGCGCTACGAACACGGGCAGCATTTAGATTCGCTGGGTTTGATTAATCTCATGACGCGCAACCTGACACTGCCGGAAAATGCCTGCGGCACCTGGCGCAGCCTGTATGGCGCCCTGGGCGAATTCAAGAATGACCTTACACGGCACATCCATCTCGAGAACGATGTGCTGTTTCTAAATGCCTCGAGTGCAGCGGAAGGAGCTCATCATGGGTGAGTACAAGAAGTTATGGTGGTTGTTATTGGCCGTCCTGGCCTTGACATTCGGTATCCTGGGATGGAGCGGCGTCGAAGTCTATCGGCAAGTGCCGCCCATCCCCGAAAAAGTCGTCACCGTGTCGGGCGCGACGCTGATGACCAAGGAAGACATTCTCAATGGCCAGACCGCCTGGCAAAGCACGGGCGGCATGCAAGTGGGTTCCATCTGGGGCCACGGCGCCTATCAGGCGCCCGACTGGAGCTCGGACTGGCTGCACCGCGAGCTGACCGCCTGGCTGGATCTGGCTGCGCAGGAGACGGCCGGTGTGCCATTCGCGCAGCTGGATGCCGATCGGCAGATCGTTCTGAAGAACCAGCTTAAAACCGAATATCGCCGCAATACGCTGGACGCGGACACCGGCGTGGTCACCGTGTCCGAGCGGCGCGCGCAAGCCATGGCGCAAACCGCCGAGTACTACAAGAAGCTTTACGGCGCCGATCCCGAGCTGCGCAATACGCGTTCCAACTTCGCCATGAAGGAAGATACGCTGCCCAGCGCGCAGCGCCGCCACGATCTGACCAATTTCTATTTCTGGACGGCCTGGGCGGCCTCGACGGAGCGGCCCAACAGCCATGTGACCTACACCAACAACTGGCCGCATGAGCCGCTGGTGGACAACAAGCCCTCGACGGCCAATGTCATGTGGTCCATCGCCAGCGTGATCTTCCTGATCGCCGGCATTGCCTTCCTGGTATGGGGCTGGGCCTTCCTGCATCGCGAAGAGCCCGAGCCCGCGGCGCCCAAGTCCGACCCGCTGACGCTGGGCGCCTTGACGCCTTCGCAAAGGGCGCTGGGCAAGTACCTGTTCCTGGTGGTGGCCCTGTTCGTCGCCCAGGTCCTGCTGGGCGGCTTTACCGCGCATTACACGGTCGAAGGGCAGACCTTCTACGGCATCGACGTGTCGCAGTGGTTCCCGTATTCGCTGACACGCACCTGGCACTTGCAGACGGCCCTGTTCTGGATTGCCACGGGCTTCCTGGCGGCCGGCCTTTTCCTGGCGCCCGTCATCAATGGCGGCAAGGATCCCAAATACCAGAAACTGGGCGTGGACGTCCTGTTCTGGGCGCTGGTCGTGCTGGTGGTCGGTTCCTACATCGGCAACTTCCTGGCCATCAAGCACATCATGCCCGAGCACCTGAACTTCTGGCTGGGCCATCAGGGCTACGAATACCTCGAGCTTGGCCGGGTATGGCAGATCGTGAAGTTCCTGGGCCTGGCCTTCTGGCTGCTGTTGATGCTGCGCGGCATGCTGCCCGCCTTCAAGAAGGGCGGCGACAAGAACCTGCTGGCCTTGCTGGCGGCCTCGACCATCGCCATCGGCCTGTTCTACGGCACCGGCCTGTTCTACGGCGAACGGACTCACATCACCATCATGGAGTACTGGCGCTGGTGGGTGGTCCACCTTTGGGTGGAAGGCTTCTTCGAGGTGTTCGCGACCACCGCCCTGGCTTTCATCTTCTCCACCATGGGCCTGGTATCCAGACGCGGCGCGACGGCGGCCAGCCTGGCCTCGGCGTCGCTGTTCATGCTGGGCGGCGTGCCCGGCACCCTGCATCACATGTATTTTTCGGGAACCACCACGCCGGTCATGGCCATCGGCGCAAGCTTCAGCGCGCTGGAAGTCGTGCCCCTGATCGTGCTGGGCTACGAGGCCTGGGAGAACTGGCGCCTGAAAGAGCGGGCAGCCTGGATGCAGGCCGTGAAGTGGCCGCTGATGTGCTTCGTGGCCGTGGCCTTCTGGAACATGCTGGGCGCGGGCGTCTTCGGCTTCATGGTGAACCCGCCCATCTCGCTGTACTACATCCAGGGCTTGAACACCACCCCGGTGCATGCCCATGCGGCCCTGTTCGGCGTATACGGATTCCTGGCCATCGGCTTCACCCTGCTGGTCCTGCGCTACGTCGTTCCGGGCTTTTCCTTCAACGACAAGGTCATGCGCACCGGCTTCTGGGGCCTTAACGCCGGCCTGGTGCTGATGATCGCCACCAGCCTGCTGCCCATCGGCATCATGCAGTTCCATGCCAGCGTGACGGAAGGCATGTGGTATGCGCGCAGCGAGGAATTCATGCAGCAGCCCCTGTTGCAGACCCTGCGCTGGGTGCGCACTTTCGGCGACATCGTGTTCATCGTGGGCGCGCTGGCCATTTTCTGGCAGGTCGTGCTGGGCCTGACGCAATCCAGGAAGCAGGCGGCCGAGTGGGTGGACTACCCGGCGGCGGCTCCGGCGGAATAAAGCCGGGTCCGCGGCAGCGGCAAAGCGCAGCGCAAGCTGCGCTTTTTTTTACCCCAGATGCGAGCCGGGCGGGCGTTTTTCCAGGGTGGGCATCGACGCCAGGCCATGGATGATGCCGCAATGCTCGATGGATTGCGCGCTGGCGCATTGCCGGCGCAGGGCCTTCAGTTGGCCGCGCAGGCGCTGCAGTTCCGCGATCCGCAGGTCCACGTGGCCGATATGCTCGTCCAGCAACTCGTTGACCGGCTCGCAATCGCCCTGTGGCCGATCGACGAAGGCCAGCAGGCTGCGGATTTCGTCATGGGTCATGTCCAGCGTCCGGCAATTGCGTATGAAGCGCAAGCGCTCGACATGGTCTTTGCCATAGTGCCGGTAATTGCCGCTGCTGCGCTGCGGCTCGGGCAGCAGCCCCTCCTTTTCGTAGTAGCGTATGGTTTCGGTGCCGCAGTTGGCTGCTTTGGCCAGTTCGCCTATTCGCATTTCGGGATTTCCTGAATAAAGGTTGACCTTATAGTTACTTTAAGGTGTTTACTGTCCGCATGCAATAAGCAAGACCAAGGAAACACCATGCCATCACATCATCACTCCGACGGGCCGGCTGGCGGCGATTTGTCCTTTTCCTGCTGCTCGGATCACGGCCATGGCGATCAGGGCGCCCAGGCGCGCGCATCGGCGGGCTCCAGAATGCCTTCCTGGCTGCCGCTGGCCGCCGGCGGCGCGGCGGCGTTGTCCGCCGAAGGCCTGGGCTGGTTCAACGGGCCAGAATGGGCCGCCATGGCCTTGGCCCTGGTGGCCATTCTGCTGAGCGGACTGGACACCTATCGAAGCGGGATCGCCTCCATCGCGAAAGGCGACCTCAACATCAACGCGCTGATGAGCATTGCCGTGACCGGCGCGGTGGTGCTGGGGCATTGGCCGGAGGCCGCCATGGTCATGGTGCTGTTCGCCATTGCCGAATACATCGAGGCGCGTTCGCTGGAGCATGCGCGGCATGCCGTCGACCGGCTCATGCAGGTCGCCCCGGCGACGGTATGGGCCAGGGACGCGCAAGGAAGCTGGGCCGGCAAGGCGGCTTCGGACGTGATTCCGGGCGACTTGCTGCGTGTCCGCCCCGGCGAGCGCATCGGCCTGGACGGCCTGGTCGAGCGGGGCAGCTCCGCGGTGAACCAGGCGCCGATCACCGGCGAGAGCATGCCCGTGAAGAAGTCGCCGGGCGACACCTTGTATGCGGGCAGCGTGAACGGCATGACTGAACTCGAATACCGCGCGACGGCGCGCTTCGACCAGACCATGCTGGCCCGCATCATCCATGCCGTGCGGCAGGCGCAGGGCAGCAAGGCGCCCATCCAGCGCTTCGTCGACCGCTTCGCGCGCATCTATACGCCCATCGTCTGCCTGATCGCCTTGCTCATTGCCGTCGTTCCGCCCCTGCTCACGCAGGGAACGTGGTCCGAGTGGGGCTACAGGGCGCTGGTGCTGCTGGTCATCGCATGCCCATGCGCGCTGGTGATCTCCACGCCCGTGGCCATCGTCAGCGGCCTGGCGGCCGCCGCGCGCCAGGGCATCCTGATCAAGGGCGGCGTCTATCTGGAGCAGGGGCGCAAGCTGGCCTGGCTGGCATTGGATAAAACCGGAACCCTGACCCACGGCCAACCCAGGCTGGTCGATACCGTGGTCCTCGCCGCACGCCTGGATGCGCCGCGGGCCCATCAACTGGCCGCCAGCCTGGCCAGCCGGTCGGATCATCCCGCGTCTCAGGCGCTGGTCAAAAGCTGGCGCGGCGATCTTCTGCCGGTCGATGGCTTTCGCGCCGTGCCGGGTTCGGGCGTGCATGCGACGGTCGACGGGGTGGATTATTTTCTGGGCAGCTACCGGTCCGCCGCCGACGGTAAGCCGGGCGATGCCGATGCGGTGGCGCGCGTGGAATCGCTGCAGCAACAGGGCCATACCGTGGTGGCGCTTGCAGACGCGAAAAAAGTACTGGCCGTGTTCGCGGTCTCCGACTCCTTGAAGCCATCCAGCCGCGAAGCGATACAGGAATTGCACGAACTGGGCGTTCGCACCGCCATGCTCTCCGGCGACAGCACGCAGGCCGCCCGGCACATCGCCCGCGCGGCGGGAATCGATGCCGTGCATGCGGAGCTCCTGCCCGAGGGCAAGCAGGAACTCGTCCGGCAGTATGCGCGCCGCGGCGCGATGGGCATGGCGGGCGACGGCATCAACGATGCCCCCGCCCTGGCACAGGCCGACATCGGCTTCGCCATGGGCGCGATGGGAACCGACACGGCCATTGAAACCGCCGACGTGGCGCTCATGGACGACGACCTGCGCAAGATTCCGCGCTTCATACGCCTGTCGCGGGCCACGCATGGCGTGCTGGTCCAGAACATCTGCCTTGCCCTGGGCATCAAGCTGGCGTTTCTGGGCCTGACCGTGGCGGGGCTGGGAACCATGTGGATGGCGGTGTTCGCCGACGTGGGCGCCAGCCTGCTCGTCGTGGCCAACAGCCTGCGCCTGTTGCGCCGCTAGCAGGTCGTATAATCAGCGGCTCATTCATCGGGTTTGAGTAGGGTCAGAATGCTTGCTCTCGTCGAGGCGAAACGCGCCGGACTGCTAGGGCGCCAACATTGGCTATCCAACATCATTGCCGGCCTGATCGTGGGCGTTGTCGCCTTGCCCCTGGCCATGGCTTTCGCCATCGCCTCAGGCGTCAAGCCCGAGCAGGGCCTGTACACCGCCATCGTGGCCGGCATCGCCGTGTCGCTGCTGGGCGGAAGCCGGGTGCAGATCGCCGGACCCACAGGCGCCTTCATCGTCATCCTGGCGGGCATCGTCGCCCAGCACGGTGTCGACGGCTTGCAGATCGCCACCCTGATGGCCGGCGTCATCCTGCTGTTGTTCGGCGTGGCGCGCATGGGCGCGGTGATCCGCTTCATCCCCGCGCCCGTCATCATCGGATTCACCGCGGGCATAGGCGTCATCATCTGGGTGGGGCAGTGGAAAGACTTCTTCGGCTTGCCGGCGGTCACGGGCGACCATTTCCACCAGAAGCTCTGGTCGCTGCTTCAGGTCCTGCCCCAGTTCGACCCGGCCACCACGGCGCTGGCGGTCCTTTCGCTGCTGCTGGTCATATTCACTCCACGCATCCCGCGCATGAGCCGCGTGCCGGGTCCGCTGGCCGCCCTGATCGTCGTCACCGGCATACAGGCCGTCTTCAATTTCGACAGCGTGGCGACCATAGGCAGCACCTTCGGCGAGATCCCGCGCGGCCTGCCTACCCTGACCTGGCCCGAAGTCACCCTGACCCGCTGCGTCGAGCTTATCGGCCCGGCCTTCGCCATCGCCATGCTGGGCGCCATCGAGTCCCTGCTGTCCGCGGTCGTGGCCGACGGCATGGCGGGCACCCGCCATAACTCCAATCAGGAATTGGTGGGGCAGGGCGTGGCCAATATCCTGGCGCCGCTTTTCGGCGGCATCGCGGCCACCGGCGCCATTGCGCGCACCGCCACCAATATCCGCAACGGCGGCAACAGCCCGATCGCCGGGGTGGTGCATGCCCTGTTCCTGGTTCTCGTGCTGCTTTTTCTGGCGCCCCTGGCGGCCAGCATTCCGTTGGCCACCCTGGCCGCGATCCTGTTCATGGTGGCCTGGAATATGAGCGAAATCCGCCACGTGGTGAAGATGGTCCGGCGGGCGCCGCGCGCCGATGTGATCATCCTTCTGGTCACGTTCAGCCTGACGGTGTTTGCCGACCTGGTCGTTGCCGTGAACATCGGCGTGGTGCTGGCCATGCTGCATTTCCTGCGCCGCATGGCCGAAAGCGTGGTGGTGCGCCGGCAGGATCCGGACGGGCTGCAAAAAGAGCTTGGTCGCGACGGCCAGGACGCGCTGCCCTCCGACGTGCTGGTTTATGCCATAGAAGGCCCGTTCTTCTTCGCCGCGGTCGATGCCTTCCAGCGTGTGCTGGGCGATACGCGCGCCGATCCCAGGGCGCTCGTCATTCGCCTGGTGCATGTGCCCTTCATCGATGCAACCGGCTTGCAGGTGCTGGAACAGGCCGTGCTCGACCTTCAGGCGCGCGGCGTCAGGGTGATCCTGGCCGAGGCGAATGCGAGGGTGTACGGCAAGCTGCGCAAAATGGGCTTGATCGAAAAGCTGGGTCCCGGAGGGCTGGCGCAAACCCTGCCCGAGGCGCTTGCCGCCGCGGACGCTTGAAGAGGCATACGGCCGGCGCCGCCTGCCCTCAGTTTACGAACCGAGCGACAGCCACAGGTAGGCGACAGGGTCGTCCGCGCAGGGGCCGAAGCCGCATTCCAGCAGTGTCGAGACCATATTGGCCAGCACCAGCAGGAAAAACAGCCACATGACCGCGCCGGCCGTGCGGCTGCAGCGGCGCGGATTGGCGTGATCGGCGCTGCGCCGGTCCAGCATCAGCATGAAGCCGCAATACACCAGGAAAGCCACGAAGAGCAGCAGCGCCCAGGTATAGAAATGCAGGCCCAGGAAAGGCGAGCCGTAGCCGGCGTCCCCGGGTGCGATATGCAGCAGGACCTGGCGGCCCGAAGCGAATGCGCCGGCCAGGGCCGAAATGATGACCATGCCGTAATGCAAAGGCGACGGCCCGAAGCGTATGTTCAGCAGCAGGCCGACCCCGACCATTACGAAGGCCAGGCGCTGCAGCAGGCACAAGGGGCAAGGCAGCTCGTTGAACGCAATCTGCCAGACGAAGGCCATGAGCAGGACGGCGCAGACCCCGGCCAGCGCCAATGTATTGATTGCGCGCGAGTAGCGGAAGGCGTCGTTGTCGTAGAAATAGTTGCTTGCCATGGTCTAAAGCGAAAAGCCCAGCGGATCGGTCATATGGACCTGGCACCAGGCCGCGAAAATAAGCAAAGTAATGAACCACAGCGAAAGGCACATGCGGCGCTGCCCGCGTATGCCGAACCAGACTGTCAGCATCCCGGTGAGAAATGGCAGCATCATGATCATGAGAATACGTCCCGGTACCAGTGTTTACACTTGTAACCGATGTTAGCACAGGGGTCGGGGGCCTTGCCGTCAAATAGCGGCGATTTTTCGAGCCAGCGATTGTTTTAGGCTTTCCGTCAGTGAACGCGGGTCCATCTCCGCGGCGCAAAGTTCGGACAGCGAGACCGCGCTGTCCGGGACATAGCGCCTGCCGCTGCCTATCGCCTGTTCGAAGCCGTTGGCGCGCAGCGTGACCGCGGCGATGTCGACGCTGGCCAGTATCAGCGCATGGACCAGTACGATCTGGCAATGGTCCTGCGCCGGATCCATGCGATGGCGGCGCCAGAGCTGCGCGGTGCCGGCGACCTTCCGGGCCCGGCCGCCGACGCCCACCGCCAGGTTGTAGCGCCCATCGCAAAAAGACCCTTCCACCGCCTGCGCGTGCGCGGCCACGCCGTATTCTTCGAGCGCCCGGCTGACGATGCGGCAGATCAGCAGATAGGCCTGGTCGGAGTGGTCCAGCGGCTTGCCCTGCACCGCATAGGCCAGGCTCAGGTTGACGATGCCCGGCCCTTGGGGAACGATGCCGCCGCCCGATTGCCGCACGGCGATCGGCCAGCCCTGTTCGGCAAAATCACTGCAAGCCTGGCTGAAACGGGAAAAGCGCTGATAGGTGCGCGGCACCACCAGGCCCTGTTCCGCTTCCCAGATGCAGGCATGAGGGCCCCACTCGGCCGCGAGCGCGATCAGCGATTCGTCATGGCGGGCGTGGCGGGCTTCGCCGTCGGCCGGCAGAAGCCTAAACACGAGCCTGCTCGAACTCGTCGTCGCTCATGAATATATAGCGTATGGCGTCGATGAAGCCGAGCACGACGGCCAGTGGCGTAAAGACATAGAAAATGATCAGGAAGACGATGCCCCCGCCTATCTGGCCCTGGTAGAAGCGGTGGGCGCCCAGCCAGCCCAGGAAGATCGCCAGCACGATGGCGATCTTGCGGTGGCTGTGCGGCTTTTTCAGTTCATCGCCCTTGTTCTTGATGATCCACAAGGTAATGGGCACCGTCAGCAGCAGGGCGATCAGCACCTTGGCCGTATGCCGGCTTAGATAGCCCTTGACGGCGTAATAGACGTCCGAAAAATTGTGGATGACCAGGCCGGTCAGGTGGGACAGCCAGGCAAAGGCTTCGCGGGCGATGGCTTCGCCGAAAATCAGCGCAAGCAGGATGACGACGAATACCGCGATGGCCAGAATGATTTTCTGCAGCATGATGAGTCAGATTCCAGGACAGAGGTATGCGCCTAGTTTAATAAGGATGGGCCGCAACATTGTCAACAAATGCTATTTGTCTGCCGCCAGCCGCCATAAGGCCGTCGTTTCGGCGCTCCGCGCCGCGTGCAAGGGGTCCGATGCGTCCATGGCCTTGGGGTGACGGGGCCGGGTTTCCAGCTTGCCGATCACGCGCAGGCCCGCGGCCGCGATGGCGCGGGGCAGGAAATCGGGGCTGCGCAGGCCCAGGTGTTCGGCCAGGTCCGACATGATCAGCCAGCCCTCGCCGGCCGGTTCCAGATGGCTGGCCAATCCGTCCAGGTAGCCCAGCAGCATGCGGCTGCCGGGATCGTAGATGGCATGCTCGATGGGGGTGGTGGGTCGCGCGGGTAGCCATGGCGGATTGCAGACGATCAGGGGGCTGCGGCCTTCGGGAAACAGATCCGCCTTTTGCGTCTGGACGATGTGCGAAAAACCAAGAAGGTCCATGTTTTCGCGGGCGCAGGCCAGCGCGCGCTCGTCCATGTCGGTGGCGATGATGCGGCGCACGCCTCGCTGTGCCAGCATGGCGGCGATCACGCCGCTGCCCGTGCCAATGTCGAAGGCCAGCTCGGTCGTGGGCAGCGGGGCTTGCGCCAGCAGGTCAAGGTACTCTCCCCGGTTTGGGGAGTACACGCCGTAGTGCACATGTATGGGCTGCGCCAGGCCAGGAACCGCCACGCCTTTCTTGCGCCATTCGTATGCGCCAATAATGCCTTGCAGCGACCGCAACGAAAGCACGAAGGGTTCCCCTGGCATGGCCAGCGCCGCCAGGCAGGCTTCACGTACGTCGGGCGCGCGGCGCAGGGCGATCCCGGCGTCCGCGTCCAGCTCTATCAGCAGGCGGTTCAGCAAGTCCGTGCGTTGCGATTGCCGCAAGCGGTGCCGATTGAAGGCATCCAGCGGGGACGCCGCGTGGTCCTGGCCATGTTTCTTTTTTCCGCCGTCCTGTTTCTTATCGATCCGGCGTGCCAATGCCTGTAAAAGCTGTCGGGCATTCTGGAAGTCGCCGCGCCAAAGCAGGGATGTGCCTTGGCTGACAAGGCGGTAAGCGGCATCGGCGCTCAGGGTGTCGCCGCTGGTCATGACCCGCTTCGGAGGCGAAGTATTATTCTCCGCGCACCATCGAGCCTGTCGCGACTGCTCGTTTTCCACCCACGTGATATAGAGCGGCTCGGTTGGATGGTTCGTGGCGTGCATGGAATAGGCGAAGGTGGGGATGACGCTATTGTAGGCCCATGCGCGCTTTGCGCTTATTATGGATGCTGTCGATTCAAGGAGCTCGTTATGCGTGCAGCGTGGTATTCAACGAACGGTGAGGCTTGCGATGTATTGCAGGTGGGCGACCTGCCCACTCCCGAACCATGCTCTGGCCAGGTTCGGGTAAGACTGAAGGTCTCCGGCGTAAATCCCTCGGACGTGAAGGCGCGGCGCGGCAGGCCTGTTGAGTCGGGGGTGATCGTGCCCCATAGCGATGGGGCGGGGCTTATCGACAAGATCGGCGAAGGCGTCTCGCCGGACCGGCTGGGCGAGCGCGTATGGATCTGGAACGGCCAGTGGCGTCGCTCTATGGGCACTGCCGCCGAGTATATTGTTTTGCCTCAAGGCCAGGCCGTTCCATTGCCGGACACGACGGATTTTCAGGCTGGAGCCTGCCTGGGAATTCCGGCGCTGACCGCCATGCATGCGCTTGAGCTGGCCGGCGACATCGACGGCAAAACAATATTGGTGATCGGGGCCGCGTCTTCCGTGGGCTATTACGCGGCTCAGCTTGCCTTGATGAAAGGTGCGCGTGTAATCGGAACCGTGGGCTCTCCTGAAAAAGCCGCTGTTCTACAAGGTATAGGCGTGACCGAGACCATCAATTATAAAAAGGAAGCGCTCGCGGAACACGTCAAGCACATGACGAACGCTCGCGGGGCAGATATTGTCATCGATATGGATTTTTCATCGACGCGGCGATTGGTACGGGAAGGCGCCGTGGCCCCTCATGGCACCATCGTCACCTACGGATCCAACAACATGGAAGAGATCGCGATTCCTTTCCGCGATTGGCTGTACCAGTCGATCACGTTGCGCTTTTTCCTGGTCTATGATTTGTTGGCGAACGAAAGGCATTTTGCCATTGAACGACTCAACCAACTATTGGCCCAAGGCAAGTTGCGCCATCGCATCGGTCCGTCTTTCGCGTTGGACGATATTGCCAAGGCTCACCAGGCGGTCGAGGCTGGTGCAAACGGGAATGTAGTGGTAATGATTCCTTAGCCTCGTCGGGTTTTCGGGCGCGCTATTCATTGAGCTCGCCGTCTTTCTGCGCCAGGTAGATCAGCACCAGCATAAGGGTGCAAAGAAAGCGGAAGGCGCTGGGGACGCCATTCCAGGTTTCCGACATCCACATGCCGAACCATTCGCCGCCTATCGACATGAAGCCGACCTGCCAGGTCAGGAAGCCCAGCGTCAGGCCGGCGATGGCCCTGTTCTTGCTGCGGTGAAAAGCGCGGGCGTCCGCTTTTCGGGCCCGGAACAGCGCGATCGCGCCCAGCCAGCAAAGCAGGGCGGTGGCGCTTTCCAGGAGAATGATGGCGAGGTAGGCCGCATGCTGGAGCCAGGGGGTCTGGATGGCGCGGTAGTGGATGGCCGAATCCGGGAAGATGGTGTCCATGGCCAGCACGTGCTGCACGAAAGGCAGGTTGGCGCCGTAGTCGGTGATGTTGCCGAAGGCCGTCAGGCTGGCGAACAAGGCCATGGCCGCCACGCATGCTGTTTTGGATAGACGCTGGATCATGGGCGGTTCTTCCTTTCCGGTGCCGGCACGCCTCAGTCCGTGCAGGCCTGCCGCACGGCGTGCTCCCACCCTTCCATCAGTGCGCGCGCATCGCCGCTGGCCAGCTGCGGCATGAATCGGCGCTCGACCTGCCACAGCGCCGACAGTTCGGTCTGGTCCCTGTAGATTCCGCTGGTCAGGCCGGCCAGATAGGCCGCGCCCAATGCGGTGGTTTCCACCATGGTGGGCCGAACCACCGGGATGCCCAGCAAGTCCGCCTGGAACTGCATCAGCAAATCGTTCACGCAGGCTCCGCCGTCCACGCGCAGTTCCGCCAGCGGCTTGGCGCCGGCGGCCACCGCGTCCCGGCTCATCGCCTGCAGCAGCGCGGCGCTCTGGTAGGCGATGCTGTCCAGCGCCGCCCGGGCGATGTGCGCCATCGTGCTGCCACGGGTCAGCCCGGTGATGGTTCCACGCGCGTCGGGCTTCCAGTAAGGGGCGCCCAGGCCTGTAAAGGCGGGCACCAGCATGACGCCGCCGGCGTCCGGAACGCTTTGCGCCAGCGCTTCGATTTCACTGCTTTTCCTGAACGCGTTCAAGCCGTCGCGCATCCATTGCACCACGGCGCCGGCCACGAATACGCTGCCTTCCATGGCGTACTCGGTCTGGACGCCGGTTTGTGCCGCGCTGGTGGTCACCAGGCCGTTTTGCGATATCTGGAACTTGGTGCCCGTATGCATCAGCATGAAGCAGCCCGTCCCGTAGGTGTTCTTGGCCATGCCTTCGGTGAAGCAGGCCTGGCCGAACAGGGCGCTTTGCTGGTCGCCCGCCACGCCGCAGATCGGAATCGCCCGGCCCAGCAGGTCGGGCAGCACGGCGCCGAACTCCGCGCTGGACGGCAGCACGGACGGCATCATCGCGGGATTGACGTCCAGCATCTGCATCAGCTCGGCATCCCATTCATTGCTGTGAACGTTGAACAGCATGGTGCGCGAGGCGTTGCTGACGTCGGTGACGTGCTTCTGGCCGCCCGTCAGTTGCCAGATCAGCCAGCTGTCCACCGTGCCGAAAGCCAGCTCGCCCTTTGCGGCCTGTTCCCGCGCCTGCGGGACCCGGTCCAGGATCCATTTGAGCTTGGTGGCCGAAAAATAGGCATCGATGCGCAGGCCGGTCTTGTCCTGGATGATGCTTTCCAGCCCCTTGGCCCGCAGCTCCGCGCAAGTCGGCTCCGCGCGGCGGTCCTGCCAGACGATGGCGTTGTGGATGGGCTTGCCCGTCTTGTGGTTCCAGACCACCGTGGTCTCGCGCTGATTGGTGATGCCTATGGCGTGGATGTCGGCGGCCGTCAGGCCGGCCTTGGCGATGGCTTCGCGCGCGGTTGAAAGCTGGGTCTGCCAGATCTCGACGGGGTCGTGCTCGACCCAGCCCGATTCGGGGTAGATCTGCGTGATTTCCTTCTGGGCCAGCGCGACGATGCTTCCGTCCCGGTCGAAAACGATGCTGCGGGTGCTGGAGGTACCTTGGTCGAGGGCAAGTATATAAGTCATGGCTTCGGTCGGGATGATGAGCTGGCTTGCAGTGTAAGGGCAGGCCCGGCGGCCTACAAGGCTTCCGGGGCGGCCACGTCGCATTGCACCTGGGCGTGCGACAACAGGTCGGGAAACGGGTCGGGCGGCGGGGCGTCGGTGAACAGGCGGTCGATCTGGTTCAACTGAGCCACGCGCACCATGGCGGGGCGATTGAATTTGCTGACGTCGGTGGCCAGCCAGACCTCGCGGGCGTGAGAAATGATGGCCTGCGACACCTTGACTTCGCGGTAGTCGTAATCGCGCAGCGAACCGTCGGACTCGATGCCCGAGATGCCGATCAGGGCGATGTCGACCTTGAACTGCCGGATGAAGTCGACCGTGGCCTCGCCCACGATGCCGTGGTCGCGCGGGCGCACCACGCCGCCCGCGACGATGACTTCGCAATTCGGGTTGCGGCTGAGGATGGCCGCCACATTGATGTTGTTCGTGATGACGCGCAAACCCGTATGGTGCAGCAGCGCCTTGGCGATGGCTTCGGTGGTGGTGCCGATATTGATCAGCAGGGAGCAGTCGTTGGGCACGGCCCGCGCCACCGCCTGTGCGATGCGCCGCTTGCCTTCGGCGTGCAGGTTTTCGCGCTGGTGGTGGGCGATGTTCTCGATGGTGGAGTTTGGCATGCGCGCGCCGCCGTGAAAGCGCGCCAGCAGGCCGGCCTCGGACAGTCGCTGCACGTCGCGCCGCACCGTCTGCACCGTGACGTCGAGATGATTGGCCAGTTCGTCCACGGTGCTGGAATTGCGTGCGTGCACATGCTGCAGAAGCTTCAGCTGGCGTGGGTTCGGGTTCATGTTCTTGATTGAAGATGTGACAAAAAGGAATTTACATCGAAAGGAAAAGAACTGATCTAAGGGTTTTCAACTAGGGAATTCTTATACAAAACGAACAATAATGCGCAGAATAGAACAAAATCAGCGAGACACACCATGCAGTTGAGGCTGGAGAGCATCGGCAAGAAGGTGGGCAGCGAGGACTGGCTCTATGACATGAGCCTGAGTCCGCAGCCGGGCGCGGTAACGGTATTGCTGGGCGCCACCCGCGCCGGCAAGACCAGTCTCATGCGCATCATGGCCGGCCTGGATGCGCCCAGCACGGGCAAGGTGCTGGTCGACGGGCTCGACGTCACGGGGCAGTCGGTGCGCCGGCGCGATGTCGCCATGGTGTATCAGCAATTCATCAATTATCCTTCGCTGACCGTGGCGCAGAATATCGCCTCGCCCATGAAGCTGCGGGGTGAAAAAAACATAGACCAGCGGGTGCGCGCGCTGGCCGATAAGCTGCATATCGGCATGTTCCTGGATCGCCTGCCGGCCGAGTTGTCGGGCGGCCAGCAACAGCGCGTCGCCCTGGCACGGGCGCTGGCCAAGAACGCCTCGCTGATGCTGCTGGACGAGCCTCTGGTCAATCTGGACTACAAGCTGCGCGAAGAACTGCGCGAAGAGCTCGCCCAGGTATTCAGCACCAGCGATGCCACGGTCGTCTACGCCACCACCGAGCCGGGCGAAGCCCTGCTGCTGGGCGGCTACACCGCGGTGCTCGACCGCGGCGAGCTCTTGCAGTACGGCCCCACGGCCCAGGTTTTCCAGCAGCCGCGTTCCTTGCGGGTGGCCCGCGCGTTCAGCGACCCGCCCATGAATTTTTTCCAGGCCTTCCGTGTGCTCGGCGGCGTGCAGCTGCCCAGGTCCGCCCTGTTGCCGCTGGCGCTGCCCGACGCGGCAAGCGGCTCGGCCGAGAACGTGACGGTCGGCCTGCGCGCCAGCGCGCTGCGGCTGCGGGAACGCGAGGGCGACTTGTCCCTGCATGGCAAGGTGCTGCTGGCCGAGATATCCGGTTCGGACACCTTCGTGCATTTGAGCAGCGATATCGGGGACCTCGTGGCCCAGGTGCCCGGGGTGCACCATTTCACGCTGGGCGCCGCGCAGACCTTGTATTTCGCGCCCTCGGCCGCATTCGTCTTCGATGCGGCCGGCGATCTTTTGCTGGCGCCCGCCGGCGCAAGGAGTTCATAGTGGCCCGCATCGACCTGGACCTGGCGCACGCGTACAAGGCCAAGCCTCAAAGCGAAGAGGACTATGCGCTGCTGCCCCTGAAGCTGAGCTTCGAGGATGGCGGCGCCTATGCGCTGCTGGGGCCTTCGGGCTGCGGCAAGACCACGATGCTGAATATTATTTCGGGCTTGCTCACGCCGTCGCAGGGCGCCGTGTTTTTCGATGGCGTCGACAAAACGGCGGCCACGCCGCAAGAGCGCAATATCGCCCAGGTATTCCAGTTTCCGGTCATCTACGACACCATGACGGTCGGCGAGAACCTGGCCTTTCCCCTGCGCAACCGCAAAGTGCCGCCCGCTCGGATCAAGGAGCGCGTGGGGCAGATTGCGGAAATGCTGGAAATGAGCCACCAGCTCGACCAGCGCGCCGCCGGCCTGTCGGCCGATGCGAAGCAGAAAATTTCATTGGGCAGGGGGCTGGTGCGCGACGATGTCTCCGCCGTCCTGTTCGACGAACCGCTCACGGTCATCGATCCGCACCTGAAATGGCAGCTGCGCCGCAAGCTCAAGCAGATCCACCACGAGCTCAAGCTCACGCTCATCTACGTCACGCACGACCAGGTCGAGGCGCTGACCTTCGCCGAGCGCATCCTGGTCATGTCGCGCGGCCGCGTCGTGCAAGAGGGCACGCCCGAAGAGCTGTTCGAGCGCCCCGCCCACACTTTCGTCGGGCATTTCATCGGTTCGCCGGGCATGAACCTGCTGCCCCTGTCCGCTTCGGGCGGCCGCGTGGTGCTTGGAGAACAAGAGGTGCAGGCCCCGCCCGGGCTGCGGATTCCCGAAGGCGAACTCACCCTGGGCATACGTCCTGAATACACCCATGTGGCCGACCCCGGCCAGCCGGGCGTCGTGCTCGCCCGGGTCGAGAAAGTTCAGGACATCGGCACAGGCCAGTTGCTTACCGCGCGCGTGGGGCCGCATGCGGTGCGCGCCCGCGTGGGACTGGAACAGGCGCTGCCCGCCGCCGGCGGCGCCGTCGGGCTCGCCCTGCTGGGGCGGCATTCCTGCCTGTACAAGAACGAGGAGCTCATCGCATGAGTCAATACGTGAAGCCGGTCAATCAGAAGGCATGGTGGCTGATTTTGCCCGTATGCATATGCGTGGCGTTTTCGGCGGTGATTCCCTTGATGACCGTGGTCAATTATTCGGTGCAGGACGTCATCTCGCCGACGCGCGCGGTGTTCGTGGGAACCGAGTGGTTCACCGCCGTCATGCGCGACGAGGAATTGCATTCGGCCTTGCTGCGCCAGCTGCTGTTCTCGCTGTCCGTCCTGGCCATCGAGATTCCCCTGGGTGTGCTGCTGGCCCTGTCCATGCCGTCCACCGGCTGGAAATCGTCGGCGGTCCTGGTGATGGTGGCGCTTTCCCTGCTGATTCCCTGGAACGTGGTGGGCACCATCTGGCAGATATTCGGGCGCACCGATATCGGGCTCATGGGCCGCGCCCTGTATATGCTGGACATCGACTACAGCTACGCCAGCAATCCCACCCAGGCCTGGCTGACGGTGCTGCTGATGGATGTGTGGCACTGGACGCCGCTGGTGGCCCTGCTGGCATTCGCGGGCTTGCGCTCCATTCCCGATGCGTATTACCAGGCCGCCAGCATCGACGGCGCCAGCCGGCTTGCGGTGTTCCGCTACATCCAGCTGCCCAAGATGCGCGGGGTGCTGATGATCGCCGTGCTCCTGCGCTTCATGGACAGCTTCATGATCTATACCGAGCCCTTCGTCCTGACGGGCGGCGGGCCGGGCGATGCCACGACCTTCCTCAGCCAGTATCTGACGCAAAAAGCGGTGGGTCAGTTCGACCTGGGGCCGGCGGCCGCGTTCTCCCTGATCTATTTCCTGATCATCCTGCTGTTCTGCTTCATCCTGTACAACTGGATGCTGCGCGTGGGCACCCAGGACAAGGGGGCGGGCCATGAATAGGAAAAAGCCTTTCCGGGTGCGGAGCCTGTTCCTGATCCTGTACCTGCTCTTCGCGATGCTGCCCATCTACTGGATGGTCAACATGAGCTTCAAGACCAATTCGGGCATCCTGTCCAGCTTTGCGCTGCTGCCCAGGGAATTCACCTGGGACAACTATATAACCATCTTCACCGACCGGTCCTGGTACAGCGGCTACATCAACAGCCTGATCTACGTGGCCTTGAACACGGTGATTTCGCTTACGGTGGCCCTGCCGGCGGCCTATGCGTTCTCGCGCTACCAGTTCCTGGGCGACAAGCACGTGTTCTTCTGGTTGCTGACCAACCGTATGACGCCGCCCGCCGTGTTCCTGCTGCCTTTCTTCCAGCTGTATTCCACCTTGGGCCTGATGGACACCTACTGGGCCGTTGCGCTGGCCCACCTGGTGTTCAACGTGCCGTTGGCGGTGTGGATACTGGAAGGCTTCATGAGCGGCGTCCCGCGTGAAATCGACGAGACCGCCTACATCGACGGCTACAGCTTTCCGCGATTCTTCCTGACCATCTTTCTGCCGCTCATCAAGTCGGGCGTGGGCGTCGCCGCCTTCTTCTGCTTCATGTTCAGCTGGGTCGAGCTGCTGCTGGCACGCACGCTGACCAGTGTGAACGCCAAGCCCATCGTCGCCACCATGACGCGCACGGTATCGGCATCCGGCATGGACTGGGCCACGCTGGCCGCGGCCGGAACGCTGACCATCATTCCGGGCGCCATCGTCATCTGGTTCGTGCGCCACTACATTGCAAAGGGATTTGCAATGGGCCGCGTGTAAAGGAGATCCGCCATGTTCGACTGGATGGTATGGACTTTGCCCACCGCCGTATTCTTCATTTGCATAGGACTGATGCTGGCGGCCATGACATTCTGGGAGATCAGGTCGCCCACGTCCCTGCGCAAGGGCTTTCTGCCCATCGCGACCACGCGCGGCGACCGCCTGTTCATCGGCCTGCTGGTGGCGGCCTACATCAACCTGGGCTTCCTGGGCGTGGCGGGCGGCGTGGCCGGCTGGCTGGAGATGGAACAAGAGCCCAGCATCTGGATAAGTTTCGTCGTATCCATGCTGGTCCTGGCGCTGATCATGCGCAAGGGTTAGGTGCTTGATGCCGCGTGATTTGACCTTTCCCCGGATCAACGCGGCGGGACGGAAAAACGGGGACGTGTTCTACCGAGGAGACCATCATGTTATTTCGTCGTACTGCACTGGCGTTTGCCATAACGTGCGCATTGTCGGCCCAGGCGTTCGCCGGCGAGGCCGAAGCCCAGAAATGGATAGACAACGAATTCCAGCCATCCACCCTCAGCAAGGACCAGCAGCTGGCTGAAATGAAATGGTTCATCGATGCCGCCAACAAGCTCAAGGAACAGGGCGTGAACGAAGTATCGGTGGTGTCCGAAACCATCACCACCCACGAGTACGAAGCCAAGACACTGGCCAAGGCCTTTGCCGAGATCACCGGCATCACGGTGCATCACGACCTCATCCAGGAAGGCGACGTGGTCGAGAAGCTGCAAACCTCGATGCAGTCGGGCCGATCCATCTATGACGGCTGGATTTCCGATTCCGACCTGATCGGCACCCATTACCGCTATGGCGAGATGCTGTCCCTGACCGATTACATGAATGGCGACGGCAAGCAATGGACCAGCCCCACGCTCGACATCAAGGACTTCATCGGCACCTCCTTCACCACGGCGCCCGACGGCAAGCTGTACCAGTTGCCCGACCAGCAGTTCGCCAACCTGTACTGGTTCCGCGCCGACCTGTTCTCGCGCCAAGACCTCAAGGACAAGTTCAAGGCCAAGTACGGCTACGAGCTGGGCGTTCCCGTGAACTGGACGGCCTACGAAGACATCGCCAACTTCTTCACCAACGACGTCAAGACGGTGGACGGCAAGCCCATCTACGGCCACATGGACTATGGCAAGAAAGATCCTTCGCTGGGATGGCGCTTCACCGATGCGTGGCTGTCCATGGCGGGCACCGCCGACAAGGGCACGCCCAACGGCATGCCGGTGGACGAATGGGGCATACGGGTCGCCGACGATAAATGCACACCGGTCGGCGCCTCGGTTTCGCGCGGCGGCGCCACCAATTCGCCGGCCGCGGTCTACGCCCTGACCAAATACATAGACTGGATGAAAAAATACGCGCCCAAGGAAGCGCAGGGCATGACGTTCAGCGAATCGGGCCCGGTTCCCGCGCAAGGGCACATTGCACAGCAGATCTTCTGGTACACGGCCTTCACCGCCGACATGACCAAGAAAGGCCTGCCCGTGGTCAACGACGACGGCACGCCCAAGTGGCGCATGGCGCCGGCCCCGCACGGCCCCTACTGGAAGGACGGCATGCAGAACGGCTACCAGGACGTCGGCTCATGGAGCTTCTTCAAGAACCACGATCCCAAGAAAGTGGCGGCGGCCTGGCTGTATGCGCAGTTCGTCACGTCCAAGACGGCTTCACTCAAGAAGTCCATCGTGGGCCTGACCTTCATCCGCGACAGCGACATACACAGCGATTACTTCACCAAGAACGCCGACAAGTACGGCGGCCTGATCGAGTTCTATCGCAGCCCCGCCCGCGTGGCCTGGACGCCGACCGGCACCAATGTGCCCGACTACCCCAAGCTGGCTCAGTTGTGGTGGAAGAACGTCGCCACGGCGATCACCGCCGAGAAGACGCCCCAGCAGGCCATGGACAACCTGGCGACCGAGATGGATGCCGTCATGGCACGGCTGGAACGCGCCGGCATGAGCCATTGCGCGCCCAAGCTCAATCCCAAGAGCGATCCGTCCAAATGGCTCAGCGACAAGGAGGCGCCCTGGAAGAAGCTGGCCGACGAAAGTCCCAAGGGCGAGACCGTGGCCTACGATGCGCTGCTGAATGCCTGGAAGGAGGGCCGGGTGCGTTAAGCCCCGTCTAGGGCGGACGAAGGCCGTGTGCGCGAATCCCGGCACACGGCCTTTCCACTTCCGCCGGGTCCGGTGTTCTACACTTACGCTGCTTCAAATTTTCAGGCTGTTTTTCTATGACATCACTTGTATCTCCCCAGGCGACCGACCGCGCGCGGCTTTTCAGCACCCTGGCCGGCCTGGGCCAGGTGGACCTGGCCATCATCGGCGGCGGCGCGACAGGCCTGGGGGTGGCGCTGGATGCCGCGCTGCGGGGCCTGTCGGTGGTCCTGCTGGAGTCCCACGACTTCGCCAAGGGCACATCCTCGCGCGCGACCAAGCTGGTCCATGGCGGGGTCCGCTATCTGGCGCAGGGCAATATCGCCCTGGTGCGCGAAGCCTTGCACGAGCGCTCGACGCTGCTCAACAATGCCTCTCATCTGGCGCGACCGCTGCCTTTCGTCATGCCCGGCTACAAATGCTGGGAAACGCCCTTCTACGGCACAGGCCTGAAGATCTATGACGCCCTGGCCGGAAAGGCAGGCCTGGGCTCCACCGAATTTCTCAACCCGCGCCAGACGCAGGGCTGCATTCCGGGCGTCAGGACGCAGGGCCTGAAGGGCGGCGTCAAATATTGGGACGGCCAGTTCGACGATGCCAGGCTGGCGCTCGCCCTGGCGCGCACCGCCGCCGCCCAGGGCGCCTTGCTGATCAACTACTGTCCGGTCACACAACTGCTCCATGAACAGGGCAGGGTGGCAGGCCTGCAATGCCGGGACGCTGAAACCGGCGCCATCCACACCTTGCGGGCCCGCTGCGTCATTAACGCGGGCGGCGTCTGGGTCGACGATATCCGCCGCATGGACGGCTCGGCCACCGGCCGAGACACCCAGCCCATGGTCGCGCCCAGCCAGGGCGTGCATCTGGTGGTGGACAGCGAATTCTTTCCCGGCGACCATGCGCTGCTGGTGCCCAAGACCCAGGACGGCAGGGTGTTGTTTGCGGTGCCCTGGCTCGGCAAGGTCATCCTGGGCACCACCGATACGCCGCGCCACGACCTGTCCCGCGAACCGCAGGCCTTCGCCGAAGAGGTCGAATTCATTCTGGGCGAAGCGGCCAAATACCTGTCCCGCCCGCCATCGCGCTCCGACGTCAAGAGCATCTGGGTTGGTTTGCGTCCTTTGGTGCGGCCGCCCGAAAACGAGGGCGGCAACACCAAGAAGATCAGCCGCGAGCACACCGTGCTGGTCAGCCCCAGCGGCCTGGTGACGGTCACCGGTGGAAAATGGACGACCTACAGGGCGATGGCCGAAGACGTGCTGGACAAGTGCATGGAGAGCGCCTTGCTCGAACGCCTGCCGCCCTCGGAGACCGCCGATTTCAAGCTGGTGGGTGCGCCCGCTCCCGGCCAGGGCCGCAAGAGCCTGGCCGGCGCGCCCGGGCTGGACGCCTACGGCACCGAGGCCGAGTGGCTTGCGCAACTGCCGGGCGCCGACGTTGAGCTGGCCCCGGGCCTGACCATCGCCATGCTGCGTTTTGCCGCAAGCAGCGAATATGCCCGCAGCGTGGAAGACGTGCTGGCCCGCCGCTCGCGCCTGTTGTTCCTGGACGCGCGGCTGGCCCAGGACGTGGCGCCGGCGGTGGCGGACATCCTGCGCGAGGAAACCGGCGTGGATCCCCGCTTGGATGAATTCCTGGAGCTTGCCGCGCAATACCAGCGGCTGCCTGGGTAGCCGGCCCATAGCCTGGAAATCATGGCGTCGGCCAAGCCGCCGCCGGCCCGCGGATCCGGGCGGAGCGCGTGCGCCTGTCGAAATTCAGGAACCGAACAGCGTGCGCGCCGATTCGAACCGCCGGGCGAAATAGGGATTGTTCAAGGAGTCCACGCGCACCTGTCCGCCCGTGGAGGGTGCGTTCACGAATTGCGCATTGCCTATATATATACCCATATGGGAAAAAGGGCGATTCAGGGTGTTGAAGAACACGAAGTCGCCCGCTTTCAACTGGCTTCTTGGAACGGGCCGGGCCAGCTCCGCTATCCGGGCCGTGTTGTGGGGCAGGGACTGGCCGGCCGCCCGGCCGAATACATAGGCCACCAGGCCGCTGCAGTCGAATCCGGTGTCCGGGTTCGAGCCGCCGTAGCGGTAGCGCGATTGCAGCAGGCCCATGGCGGTCAACACCACTTCGCTGCGCTGGCCCGGCGCCAGGACAATGGCCGCGGCGGGGCGGGCCGATGAGTAAGCATCCGGCCCCCGGCTTGCGCAGCCAGCCAGCAGGAGTAATCCGGCTGTCATTAGCAGCAAGCATGATGAGCGTCTTCTGATCATTGCTATCGACATAAGAAAAGCTGAGCCTTTGGATACAAAGCAGGCCGGGCGTTGTTTTTTTACAGGGTAATGTAACTTTTGGCTGATATTTTCCGGAATATTGTGTAACTACGACAGCGCTGTCATGTAATTTTCTTTAAATATTTGATACTATGCCTATGTCATTTATACAGAATTTGCATGGTTGTAAGCAGTTCAATGGCTTTTTGTAAATTATCAGCCCAGCTGATCGGGCATTTGCTGTAGATACATTAATCGGATTTTGTTAATTCATTAACATTTATTAACTTCTGACAAATATCCGCGATTTCTACCGCGAGATTGTTTCGGTTTTCAATAAGGAGGGCACAATGCCCGTCACCGATAATTCGTTATTGAGCGACATTCAAGAAGTCAATCTGTCCTACTTGATGCTTGCACAGCGCATGCTGCGTGAAAACTACGCGGCCGGCATGTTCCGCCTGGGCTTCGATTCCGATGTCGCGGATATCGTCATGCGCCTGTCGCCCGCCCAACTGGTCAAGCTGGCCGGTTCCAGTTCCCTGATCTGCAAATTCCGCCTGAACGATTACGACCTTCTGTCTTCCCTGACCCAGGACGTGCTGGGCGGGGTGCTTCAACAGGCCCATTCCACCATACTGCTGTCCCAGCAGGTCAGCGAGCAGTCCGTTTAAACGGACTGCCGCCTTCGATAACACGCATTATGGCAACAAAAAGCGTCGCCAGGGAAGCGGAAGAAATCCTTCTGGCCACCGAAATGATCCAGCTGGGCGCCCGCCTGCAGGTATTGCAGGCCGAGACCAGCCTTAGCTACGATCGCCTTGCCCGCTTGTACCGGGAGGTCAAGGGCTGCTCGCCGCCCAAGGGCATGCTGCCTTTTTCGGTCGACTGGTTCATGACCTGGCTGCCCAACATCCACTCCAGCGTATTTTATAGCGTGTACCAGTACATGGATGCGCATACGCCGGCCAAGAAGGCGCGAGCCCTGGTCGAAGCCTACAAGCTCTATCTCGAGCAGGCCTCCACCGGCAGGGCGGCCGATGCCGGCGAAGAGCCCGTGCTCAGTTTTACGCGCGCCTGGATGCTGGTCCGGTTTTTCGACAGCAATATGGTGCAGCTGTCGCATTGCACGCGCTGCAAGGGCGGTTTTGTGGCCCACGCCCACGATCCGCAGAACGATTTCGTCTGCGCCATCTGCCGGCCGCCGCCCAGGGCCGGCAAGACCCGCAGCAAGGTCTCCGCGGCGAATCCCGTCGAAGTGCTGCGTTCGGCCCGCAAGGCCGCCGGCAAGGTCAGTCCAGTCTCGGGTTGATGCCGTGACGGCCCCGTCGCATGAACAATCGATCCGCCCCGGAAGTTCCGAGGCGGTTTTTTTTGCCGCCGGGCCGCCCCAAGGCAAAAAGCGCCCCCTTGAGGGGGGGCAGCAAGCCGAAGGCGCAGCGTGGGGGCATTTTTTGCCCAGAGCGGGGATTTAGGCTCAAAAACACCCTTTGAAAGGCGCTTTTGCCGTCGCCAAAAAAAGGGATCATATGCAACATGTGTTTACTGAAGGCGTATCCGTGTTTATTTTCGTTGGGTTCCTGATCGTTTTCTTCTCGGTATTCGGCAGCTATGTCGGCTTGGGCGGGCATCTGGGCGCCTTGTACCAGCCGTTCGAATTCGTTCTGATCGCCGGAGCCGCGCTGGGCGCCTACATCGCTTCGAGCAGCGGAAAATCCATCAAGCTGCTGTTCGAGTCGCTGCCCCTGGTGGTCCGCAAGAGCCCTTACAGCAAAGAGCTGTACATGGAACTGATGGCGCTGTTGTATGTGCTGCTGAACAAGGCGCGCCGCGATGGCCTGATGTCCATCGAATCGGATATCGAAGAACCCGAAACCAGCCCCATCTTCACCGAATACCCACGCATTTTGCGCGACCAAAAACTGATGGAGTTCATCACCGATTACCTGCGCCTGATGGTCAGCGGCAACATGAGCTCCTACGAGATCGAGACCCTGATGGATCAGGAGATCGAGGCGCATCACCAGGAACGCAACGTCCCCGCCAATTCGTTGCACGCCGTGGCCGACGCCTTGCCCGCCTTCGGGATCGTGGCCGCCGTGCTGGGCGTGATCAAGGCCCTGGCCTCGGTGGATCAGCCCCCGGCCATCCTGGCCGACCTCATTTCCAAAGCCATGGTCGGTACCTTTCTGGGGGTATTGCTGGCCTACGGCTTCGTCGCGCCCCTGGCCGCCTCGATCGAGCGCCGTTCGGTCGCGTCTTCCAAGGTCCTGGAATGCATCAAGGTCACTTTGCTGGCCAGCATGAACGGCTACCCGCCGCAGTTGGCGGTGGAATTCGGCCGCAAGGTCCTGTATTCCTACGTCAGGCCGTCGTTCATGGAACTGGAAGACCATGTCCGGCAAACGCGTGCGCCCGCCCGCAAGGCGTAACGAGCCGTCATGAAGAAATCCCAGCCGCGGATCGTCATCCGGCGCAAGCGCAATGTTGCGGAATCCAAACACAACTCCAGCTGGAAGATCGCCTACGCCGACTTCATGACGGCCATGATGGCTTTCTTCCTGGTCATGTGGCTGCTTTCCCTGGTTCCGCAGAAAGACCTGCAGGCCATCGCCGAGTATTTCCGCATGCCGCTCATGACCGCCGTCACCGGCGGTCCCAAGAACGAAAGCGGCAGCAGCGTGATCCCCGCCGGAGCGTCCAGCGTCATTCCCAATCCCAGCCCCATTCCTTCGCGGGGCGATGTCCATACCGAAGGCGACCTGCGCGACGTGCAGCGCCTGGAAAGCCTGAAGACCGAGCTCGAAGACCTGATCAAGACCGATCCGGTGCTCCAGCAGTTCAGTCCCCAGCTGCTGCTGGACATGACGCCGGACGGCCTGCGGGTCCAGATCATCGACAAGCAGAACCGTCCCATGTTCGCCACCGGCAGCGCCCTGGTCCAGTCCTATATGCGGGACATCCTGCGCCAGCTGGGTCCGGTCTTCAACAAGCTGCCCAACAGCATCAGCATCGCGGGCCACACCGATTCCATCCAGTACGCCACCGGCGAGCGCGAGTACAGCAACTGGGAGCTGTCCGCCGACCGGGCCAATGCGGCCCGCAAGGAATTGGTGGCCGGCGGCATGGACGAGCCTAAGATCAAGCGCATACTGGGCCTGGCCGCGTCGGTCAGCCTGATTAAAGATAATCCGGCCGCAGCCGTTAATCGACGTATCAGTATTGTTGTGCTGAACAGCCGTGCCGAGCGCCGCATCGACGAGCAGAATGCTTCCGCAGCCTCGGCCGCCACGCTGAAGGATCTGTTGGAGCCTGCGCCCGCGCCGGTACCCGGGGGCGCCGTGCCGGGCCTGCCCGACTTGCTGGAACTGCCCGTCAAGCCGCTGTCGCCGGTCGGACAATAAACAGCTTTGCTCCCGGCCGGGGCAAGGCTGGCGATTTCGTGGCTGGCGGATTCACGGCATGGACGCGGCGGGCTGGCATTGTTGCCGGTAACAAATCATAATTAGGCGGGCCCGATAGGGAAGGCGAATGACAGAGCTCTACAGTAAAAGGAAGCAATCATGAGTGCGGGCGTTGACCTGAGCCAGTTTTTCGAAACGTTTTTTGACGAGGCCGACGAGCTGTTGGCCGATATGGAGCAGCTTCTGCTCGGACTGGATCTGGATAATCCCGACACCGACCAGCTCAATGCCATCTTCCGGGCGGCCCATTCCATCAAGGGGGGCGCCGGCACGTTCGGCTGTTTTGGACATCTCGCCGAAACCACCCACCTGCTGGAAAATCTGCTGGACAACATCCGCAGGGGCGAGATGCCGTTGCGCAAAGACATGATCGATTTATTCTTGGAAACCAAAGATGTGTTGACAGAGCAAGTGGCGGCGTACCGAAACTCCCAGGATCCCGACGTGCAGGCCTACGAACGGATCTGCGCCCAATTGCGCGAACTGGCGCTCGAACAGCAGGGCCAGCCGGCCGCGCCCGCAGCGTCGGCGCCCGTGCCGCAAGCCCCCGTCCCGGCCCCCGTGGCCGCGCCCGAGCCTGTCGCCGCGGCCGCCCCTGCGCCCGCAGCCGTGGCCGCAACGCCCGCGCCGGCGGACGCCGGCCTGCCCCTGCGTGTGCGGGTGGTGCGTCTGGGCGCCAAAGACATGGAGGCCCTGGCGGCCGAGATGGCGCTGCTGGGCGATGTCCTGCACCAGGAAAAGATGGCGGACACGTTGTCCATCTGGCTGAACACCACGGCCAGCTCGGGCGACCTCGAAGCGGTGTGCGGATTCATCGTCAACGATGACCAGGTCGACATTGCGCGCGAAGCCGCGCCCTTGGCGGCGCCGGCCTCGCCGGCCGCCCAGCCAGAGCCCTCCGCTCCGCAAGCCGCCGCCCCGGCGGCGCCCGTTGCCGAGAATCCCGCTCCCGCGCCCAGCCCCGAGCCCGCGCCGGCCGCCAGCCCGTCCGCGAAGCAACCGTCCTCCAGGCCTGAAAAGGCGCCCGCCTCGGGATCCTCCAGCAGCACCATACGCGTCGGCGTCGAGAAGGTCGACCAGATCATCAACCTGGTCGGCGAACTGGTCATCACGCAGGCCATGCTGGTGCAGACCGCATCCACCCTGGATCCGGTTGTGCACGATCGCCTGCTCAACGGCATCGAGCAGCTGGAGCGCAATGCGCGCGACCTCCAGGAAGCCGTCATGTCCATACGCATGATGCCCATGGACTATGTATTCAGCCGCTTCCCGCGGGTGGTTCGCGAAAGCGCCGTCAAGCTGGGCAAGCAGATCAAGCTCACCACCTACGGCCAGGCCACCGAGCTGGACAAGAGCCTTATCGAACGCATCATCGATCCCCTGACGCACCTGGTGCGCAACAGTATCGACCATGGCATCGAATCGCCCGAAGTGCGGGTGGCGTCGGGCAAAAGCCCCGAGGGCAACATGGTTCTGTCCGCCCAGCATCACGGCGGCCAGATCGTCATCGAAGTCTCCGATGACGGCGCCGGCCTGAGCCGCGAGCGCATCCTGAAGAAGGCGCTGTCGCAAGGCATGGCGGTCACCGAGAACACGCCCGACGAGGAGCTCTGGCAGCTTATTTTCGCGCCGGGCTTTTCCACGGCGGAAAAGGTCACCGACATCTCCGGCCGGGGCGTGGGCATGGACGTGGTCCGGCGCAACATCCAGGGCATGGGCGGACACATACAATTGTCTTCCCGTCCGGGCCAGGGCACGACCACCCGCATCGTGCTGCCCCTGACGCTGGCCATCCTGGATGGCATGTCGGTCAAGGTGGGCGAGGAAACCTTCATCCTGCCGCTCAGCCACGTCACCGAATCCATGCAGCCCTCGGCCGACCAGATACGCAGCATTTCCGAGTCCGAGCACGTGCTGCACGTGCGCGGCGAATACCTTCCCATGGTGGCCCTGCACAATGTCTTTTCGGTCGAAGGGGCGGAAACCGACATCACGCGGGCGATAGCGGTCGTTCTGCAAGCCGAGGACGTGCGCTTCGCCCTGCTGGTCGACCATCTGATCGGGCAGCACCAGGTTGTCGTGAAGAACCTCGAATCCAATTATCGAAAAATACCGGGTGTATCCGCCGCCACCATCCTGGGTGATGGCAGCGTAGCGCTGATTGTCGACGTATTCGCGCTGATGCGTGTTACCCGCGACAAAACGACGATATAACGCCTCTTTAAAGTTTCGGAGAAAGCAATGTTCAACAAATTCGAATCCAATGCCCAGCAGGTCGACACCACGGGCCAGGAGTTCCTGGTATTCACGCTTGCGGCGCAAGAGTACGGAATCGACATCCTGAAGGTTCAGGAAATCCGCGGCTACGACAGCCAGAGCGTTACCCGGATCGCCAATGTGCCCTCGTTCGTCAAGGGCGTTACCAATCTGCGGGGCATCATCGTTCCCATCGTCGACATGCGCATCAAGTTCAATCTCGAGCGCGTCGAATACGATCACCAGACCGTGGTCGTCATCCTGAACCTGCAAACGCGCGTGGTCGGCGTGGTGGTCGACGGCGTGTCCGACGTCCTCATGCTGCAGCAGTCGCAGATCAGCGCGGCGCCCCAGTTCGGAACGGCCTTCTCCACTGAATACCTCACCGGCATCGGCACGCTGGGCGAGCGCATGCTGATCCTGGTCGACATCGAGAAGCTCATGACCAGCGAAGAGATGGCGCTGGTCGAAAACGCCGTTGCTTGATAGCGCTGGACGCTTCCGGATGGCGTTCGCCGGAGGCGGTGGAATTCCTATTTGAAGGTATGTAGCGGGATGCGCAAGATTTCCCTGTTCTCCGATATGAAGATACGCAGCAGCCTCATCCTGGTGCTGGTGTTCTTTCTGCTGATGCTCATTGCCGGCGCCGCCCTGGGCGTCCTGTCCCTGCGCGCCAACAACCAGGCCTTGAACAACATCGTCCTGAATCAACGCCTGGGCGCCAACCTCAGCACGGCCATCGACGGCTACAAGAACGTGCAGACCATACTGGGACGGGCCGTTGCCAGCTTCATCGTCAATAGCGACCAGCAAAGCTATGCCATCGCCAGCGAATGGGGCGTCCAAGGCGGCGCCGACGCTTCCGCCCTCAGCGACGAATCGCGCGGGCTTATCGACGCGGCGCGCAAGGAATACGACCAGTCGATGTCGCGGTTCAAGGCGTTCCAGGAACTCGCGCAAAACGTTCCCGACCCCGAAAACCGCTACCGCCGCGTGATCGAGGGCTATGCCACGCTGATGGAAGGCGGCGTCATGCCTTTGTTCAGCCTGATTTCTTCGGGCAACATCCGCGAATACCACAGTTTTCTGGGCAGCACCACCCTGTTCCTGGAAGAAGACCTCTACAGCTCGCTGGGCGGCCTGCAATCCTTCCAGCAGCGCCTGATCGACCGCACTTACCAGACCGAGGCCGACCATTACCAATTGGTGATCATGTTGGTGTCCGGCGCCATGCTGGCCTGCGTGCTCATCGCTTTCCTTTCCTACGTTTTCCTGGGACGCGTGGTCTTGCGCCCCTTGCGGCTGGCTGGCACGCACTTCGACCGGATTGCCGGGGGTGATCTGACGCAGCGCGTGGAGGTTCGTTCGCGCAACGAGATCGGCGTGCTGTACGAGGCCTTGCGGCGGATGCAGGAAAGCCTGACGCGCACGGTGAGCACGGTGCGCCAGGGCGTGGAGGAGATC